>WPCK01121015.1_pt1 | contig 139694 bp, 112 predicted proteins | sample 5399851 | NCBI WGS metagenome assembly WPCK01 (sample SAMN12869471, study PRJNA574797) | sludge metagenome | isolation source: wastewater treatment of pH11 | place: China:Beijing | collected 2019-05-20 | reverse complement strand
GCAGCGCTGGCGGCAGGGGACGCCGCCAGCGCTGCGGGCGTGGTGACATGCACAAGCTCGGGCGCCAGCCCGGCGAGGGCGCTGGCCAGGGGGCGCACACGGTCGAAGGTGATCAGCACAGGGGCCGCGCAGTTGCGCAGGATGCCGGCCTGGCGGCGCAGGTGCTCTTCGATCTGCGCCGGTCGTGCGGGCGGGTACATCGGCACCGGCACCGCGCCGGCGAACAGGATGCCGAAGAAGCTGCGGAAGAAGTCCAGCCCCGTTGGCAGCATCAGCGCGACACAGTCGCCCGGTTGCACGCCCAGGCCGCGCAGCGCGGCGGCGACCTTGCGCGCGCCGTTGGCGAGTTCGGCATGGCTCAGGGTCTCGACCTCGTCGTCGCCGGCCAGGAAGCGTACGTGGCAGCGCTCCGGGTGGCGGGCGAGATGCCAGTCGAGCACCTCGAGCAAGGTGGCCGCGCCTGTGGGCATGCCGGCCGAAGGTTCGCTGACTGGATCCGTGACGGTTGAGATGGAGGCTGGCGCGTCACCGGCTGCGCGTCGTGTCTGGGACAGTGGCGAGCCTGCGGGCGCATCGGCGAGGGCGGCAAGCAGGTCGCGCGGCGTTTCGGCGCTGTCGAGCACCGTGGTTGGCAGGCGTACGCCGTAGTGGCGCTCGATGCGGGCCAGCAGTTCGACCCGGCTGAGACTGTCGAGCCCGAGGTCGCGGTCGAGCGCGCAGTCGAGCGTCGCCCTGCGCATTGCGCCGGGATGCAGCTCGCTGACCAGTGCGTCGACCAAGGCCAGCAGCTGCGCGGCATTGTGCGGGTCGGCCAGGTGAGGCGTGGGCATCGCGGGACTCCTCGTGCTTGCCAGGCAGATGACCAAGGTAACGCCGGGACACCGACACGGCAAGCCATGAAGCTCCACCAGGAGGGCGCGCCCTGTTTGCTCCCGCCGTGGGAGCGGCGCGAGCCGCGAGGGGTTGAAGGCGATGTGGTGCGGGGGCGACAAAAGGCTCGCGGCTCGCGCCGCTCCTACAGGGGAGCGCGCCGCGTTTGTTCCCGCCGTGGGAGCGGCGTGAGCCTTTACAATGCACGCCCATTCGTTTTCCGTCCGTGCGCAGCGTTTGCGCCCAAACCATGACTGCAGCCCCCATCGAGACCCCTGTCGTGTCCGCGCCGGCCCGCGCCGCTGCGTCCGCATGCGCGGGTGTTGCTGCGGAAATCGCCCTGGTGCATGGCTGGGCGATGTCGCCACGGGTGTACGCTGCGCTCGAAGCCAGTCTGCATGGGCAGGTGGTGCGCACCCTGGCACTGCCGGGACATGAAGGGGCGCCTCCGATCCGAGCCGCCAGGCTGGAGGATTGGGCGGATGCCCTCGCCGCGGGCCTTGCCGACGCTTCGGTGCTGGTGGGCTGGTCGCTCGGGGCGATGCTCGCGCTCGACATCGCCTGCCGCCATCCGCACAAGGTGTCGCGCCTCGTCCTGCTTGCCGGCACGGCGCGCTTCGTGGCAGACGACACGGGTTGGCCCGGGCTGCAGGCCGAAGTGGTCGACACCTTTCAGCGCGACTACGCCTCGGCCCCTGCGGTAACACTGGCGCGCTTCCTGGCCTTGCAATGCATGGGCGAGCCACGACGCCGGGTGGTACAGCAGGCGCTGGCGCAGTGCCTCAGTCCGGGCGCGCAGGAGGGCCTCTGCGCTGGCCAGGCGGCCGACGGCGAGCTACGCCCTGGCGTCGGCAGGTCCGCCGCGCCGAACCCATTCGAAGACGGCCTGGCGATCCTGGCCGCGGCCGACCTGCGTCCGCTGCTGGGCGGGATCCGTCAGCCGGTGTTGCTGCTGCACGGCGACCAGGACGCGCTGATGCCCGTGGCTGCGGCCTACAGGTTGGCACAAGCCCTGCCGCAGGCGCGCCTGCAGGTGCTGGAGGGCAGCGGCCATGCGCTGCCGGTGTCGCGTGCGGCGGACTGCGCAGGCCACATCCTGGCCTTCGTCGGCGCAAGGGGGGACGCATGACGGCGACGACGAAGGGCGTCGATCACGCCCATGCGCATCGGCGGCGCGACATCCGCGCAGCCTTCGAGCGCGCCGCGCACAGCTATGACCAGGCCGCGATGATCCAGCGCGAGATCTGCACCCGGCTTGCCGCCTTTGGTGAGGGGCTCGTGCCGGGCGGGGGCGACGCGGACGGCTGGGTGCTTGATGCCGGCTGCGGTACCGGCTTCGGCGTGGAGAGCCTGCGGCGGCTGCGCCCGGGCGGGCGCATCGTCGGGCTCGACCTGGCCCCGGCCATGCTGGGGCGGGCGCACATGCGCGCAGGACGCGACGGCGGCTTCGAGCCGGTGTGCGCGGACCTCGAGCACTTGCCGCTTGCCGCTGCCAGCATCGACCTCCTTTGGTCCAGCCTGGCGGTGCAATGGTGCCGCCCAGGGCGCGTGTTCGAGGAACTGGGCCGGGTGCTGGCACCCGGTGGTATCGGCCTGGTTGCAACCCTGGGCCCCGACACGCTGTGGGAGTTGCGCGACGCCTTCGCCAGCGTCGACGATGCGCGCCATACCATCGATTTCCATACCGATGCGCAATGGGTGGAGGCGGCCCGCGCGGCGGGGCTCGAGGTCGAACGGCGCGAGCGTTGCGCCCTGCATGCGCGTGCCGCCGACCTGCGCGGCCTGCTGCGCGACATCAAGGCCATCGGTGCGGCGACCATCGACGGCGGCCGCCGCCGCACGCCGCTGGGGCGCCAGGCCTGGTTGGCGGTGAGCGCACGCTACGAGCGTCATCGACTCGCCGACGGCCTGCTGCCGGCCACCTACGACACCATACTGATTGCCGTACGCAAGCCGGGCCTTGTGTCCGCCGAGCCTGGAGCGCCCCGAGATGAATGACCAGCTTGTGCTCGGCCTGCGCGACGTGGCTGCGCTTGGTCAGGTGTTCACCCCCGACGCCGTGGTGCGCGCCATGCTGGCGTTGCGCCGTCGGCGCGGCCGGGTGCTGGAGCCCTCCTGCGGCGATGGCGCCTTCCTGCGTCATCTGCCGGATGCAGTCGGCCTGGAGATCGACCCCGACCACTGTCCGCCGGGCGCTCAGGCGATCGACTTCTTTGCCTATCCCGAGCGCGAGCGCTTCGATACCATCATCGGCAACCCGCCTTACGTGCGTTGCCAGGACATTCCGGCCGCCACCCAGGCGCTGATCGTACGCGGCCGCCATGGCCAGTGCCTGGATCGGCGCGCCAACCTCTATCTGTTCTTCATCGACAAGTGTCTGCGCCACCTCGAGCCGGGCGGCGAGCTGATCTTCATCACGCCGCGGGACTTCCTCAAGGCGACTTCGGCGGTCAAGCTCAACCGCCTGCTGTTCGAGGCCGGCAGCATCACCGACGCGATCGAGCTGGGTGACGCGCGCGTGTTCGCCGACGCGGTGCCGAACTGCCTGATCTGGCGTTTCGAGAAGGGCTGCACCAACCGGCAAACGCGTTATTGCGAGATCGGCGTCGGCGACGACGTCGACGCGGCGCTTGCCGCACCGGCCTGGGAAACGCGCCACTTCATCGAATGCGCCGGCCACCTGATGTTCGCGCGTGGCGACTACCCGCTGCGCCTGGCTGACATCGCCTTCGTCAAGGTCGGTGCGGTATCGGGCGCGGACGAGCTGTATGCCGACCCGGCGCAAGGCAACCGCGATTTCGTGTGCTCATCCACGGTGAGCACGGGCCTCACCCGGCGCATGATCTGGAGTGAGCCGGGCGAAGCGCCGCCGACCGTGCTCCTGCCGCACAAGGCACGCCTGCTGCAGCGCAAGGTCACCCGCTTCGACGAGTCGAACTGGTGGATGTGGGGACGCATGCACCACCGCAGCGCGCAGCCGCGCGTGTATGTGAATGGCAAGACGCGGGTGGCGAAACCCTTCTTCACACACCCCTGCACCGACTACGACGGCGCGGTGATGGCGATCTTCCCGCGCCGGCCGGATGTGGATATCGAGGCCTTCCGCGACACGCTCAATGCGGTCGACTGGGCGGATCTCGGCTTCGTCTGCGATGGCCGTTTCCTGTTCACCCAGCGCAGCCTGGAGAACGCGCCGCTGCCGGCGGCGTTCGCCGAATTCCTGCCGGCGGCTTGAGGCCGGGCTTTCGCGGGCGCGTCTTGCGCGACGCGACAGGGGCCGCAAGGTTTCACTAAGATTCCATTAAGTATCTGTTAATAAAGAAGTTTTTTATGACTTCGTAAGCGAGGCGTAAGTCTTCCCTCCTTAATGTGTCGGTAACCGGGCGGCCGTCCGGTGTTTTCACCGCTGAAGGAGGGAGACATGGAAAACGACATGGCAGCGCGGATTGCTGCCAACCCCAAGTACCAGCAGCTCGTGAGCACGCGCTCGCGCTTCGGCTGGATCCTGACCGCGATCATGATGGTCGTGTACTACGGTTACATCGCCATCATCGCCTTCGACAAGGAACTGCTCTCCGCGCGTGTGGGTGAAGGCGTGACCACGGTCGGCATCCCGATCGGGCTCGGTGTGATCTTCTTCACCATTCTCATCACCGGCTTCTACGTGCGTCGCGCGAACTCCGAGTTCGACCTCCTGACCCACGAAATCGTGCAGGAGAGCAGCAAGTGAGTGCGACGAACATGAAACTCGTGGGCGGGCTCGCGCTCGCCCTGCTGTCCTCGCTGGCGCTGGCCGCGGGCGGCGATCTCGGCCAGGCCGAGAAGCAGGCCACCAACTGGACCGCCATCATGATGTTCGGCGTGTTCGTCCTCGGCACGCTCTACATCACCAAGTGGGCGGCGGCGAAGACCAAGTCGGCGTCCGATTTCTACACCGCCGGTGGCGGCATCACCGGTTTCCAGAACGGCCTGGCGATTGCCGGCGACTACATGTCGGCGGCCTCCTTCCTCGGTATTTCGGCCGCGGTGATGATGAACGGCTACGACGGCCTGATCTACTCGATCGGCTTCCTCGTCGGCTGGCCGGTGATCACCTTCCTGATGGCCGAGCGCCTGCGCAACCTCGGCAAGTTCACCTTCGCTGACGTGGCTGCCTATCGTTTCCGGCAGACTCCGATCCGCGCCTTCGCAGCCTCTGGCACCTTGGTGGTGGTGGCCTTCTACCTGATCGCGCAGATGGTCGGCGCCGGCCAGCTCATCAAGCTGCTGTTCGGCCTCGAGTACTGGATGGCGGTGGTCATCGTCGGCGCTCTGATGATGATTTACGTGCTGTTCGGTGGCATGACCGCGACCACCTGGGTGCAGATCATCAAGGCCTGCCTGCTGCTCGCCGGGGCCAGCTTCATGGCCTTCATGGTGTTGCTGAGCTACGGCTTCTCGCCCGAGGCGCTTTTCGCCGATGCTGTACGTGTGAAGACCGAGGTGGCGACCGCTGCCGGCAAGAGCGCTGCCGAGGCCTCCACCATCGGTCAGGCGATCATGGGTCCGGGCTCCTTCATCAAGGATCCGATCTCGGCGATCTCCTTCGGCATGGCGCTGATGTTCGGCACCGCCGGCCTGCCGCACGTGCTGATGCGTTTCTTTACCGTGCCGGACGCCAAGCAGGCGCGCAAATCGGTGTTCTGGGCGACGACCTGGATCGGCTACTTCTACATCCTCACCTTCATCATCGGCTTCGGTGCGATCGTGCTGGTATCGACCAATCCGGACTTCCTCGACGCCAAGGGGGGGCTGATCGGCGGCGGCAACATGGCGGCGATCCACCTTGCCAATGCGGTCGGCGGCAACGTCTTCCTCGGCTTCATCTCGGCGGTGGCGTTCGCGACCATCCTCGCGGTGGTTGCCGGGCTGACCCTGTCGGGTGCCTCGGCAGTGTCGCACGACCTCTACGCCACGGTGTTCAAGAAGGGCTCTGCCGATTCGGCGTCGGAGTTGCGCGTGTCGCGCATTACCACCCTGGTGCTGGGTTTCATCGCAGTCATCCTGGGCATCGCCTTCGAGAAGCAGAACATCGCCTTCATGGTGTCGCTGGCCTTCGCGATCGCCGCCTCGGCCAACTTCCCGGTGTTGTTCATGTCGGTGCTGTGGAAGGACTGCACCACCCGCGGTGCGACGATCGGCGGCTTCATCGGCCTGATCACCGCAGTGGTGCTGACCGTCGTGTCGCCGTCGGTATGGGAAGTGACGCTGGGCAACCCGAAGGGGTCGGCGCTGTTCCCCTACGCGTCGCCGGCGCTGTTCTCGATGGCGGCGGGCTTCATCGGCATCTGGCTGTTCTCGATGCTTGATCGAGGCGCGCTGGCCAAGGCCGACCGTGCCGGCTACCTGGCGCAGAAGGTCCGTTCGGAAACCGGGATCGGTGCGGCGGCGGCGTCTGCACACTGAGGCCTGATCCACTCCGCGGCGCCCCATCGGGGCGTCGGCGGACGGCAGCGGCAGGTGCGGGGCGGTGGGCGAAGGCTCACCGCCCCGCTGCCTTGTGGGCCGGCAGACGTACGCGCACGCAGGTGCCGCGGCCGTCCGGCCCATCCGCTATGTCGATCTGCCCACCGTGACCCCGCACGATCTCGCGTGCGATCGACAGGCCCAGACCGCTGCCGCTCGCGGCGTTGAGCTGGCCGTCGGCAGCGTGGCGGTAGAAGCGCTCGAAGACCCGCTCGCGTACCGCCTGCGGGATACCGGGGCCGTCGTCACTGACCTCGAGCAGGACCTCGTCGCCCGCGCTCGCGCAGCATAGCGTGACGCTGCCGCCGGCACGGCCATACTTGAGCGCGTTGTCTACCAGGTTGGCGATGAGCTCCTGCAGCAGGGTCGGATCACCCTCGACCGAGACCGCTTCGCGCTCGATGCCGAGGTCGATGCCGCGTTCGTCCGCCAGCCGCAGCCAATCCTCCACCATGTCGTCGATCAGCGCCGACAGTTCGACCGGCGCGGCATGGGCGACCAGGCACTCGCTCGCCTCGGCGCGTGCCAGCGCCAGGAGCTGGTTGGCGAGACGGGTGACGCGCGCCACCGACTGAAGCAGGCGGGCACGGGCGGCGGCATCGAGGGGCTTCGATTCGAGCAGTTCGAGCTGCATCTGCAGGCCGGCAAGCGGTGTGCGCAGCTGATGGGCCGCGTCCTGCAGGAACTCGCGCTGCAGCGCGTTGGCAGCGCGCAGCCGCGCGAGCAGGTCATTGAGCGCGGCGACCAGGGCCTGGATCTCGCTCGGTACGCCCGCCGGGTCGATCGGCGACAGGTCGGTGCCGGAGCGCGCCCGCAGCGAGTCCTCTAGCCGCTCGAGCGGCGCTAGGCCGCTGGGGATGCCGAAGCGGGCGCCGGTGATGGCAGCGAGCAGCAGCAGAAGGGCCGCGGAGGCGAAGCCGAACAGCAGCTTGTCCATGGCCTCGGTGCGTTTGCCCAGCGTTTCGGCGACCAGCACATAGAATCCGGCTGCCGCATGTTCGCGATACAGGCGCACGGCGCGGATTGGCTCGCCCCGGTGGACTAGGTCGCGGAACTGCGGGCGGCTGGTCGACAGTCCAAGTGCAGGCGCGAACTCGCTGTCTCCCGGCTGGTAGGGCACCGGCAGGCTCGGGGCGATGCCGCCGTCGTCAAACAGCGGTAGATCGGCGTCGCCGCCGAGCAGGCGGCCATGTCGATCGCGCACGCGAAAGAAGATGCGGTCATGGATGTCCGTGCGCAGCACCACCTCGGCCTCGGGCGACAGCGTGAGCGCCAGTCCGCCCGGAGCAGGTCGTACATGGGTGGCGATGCCGTGGGCGAGGTTGAGCAGGCTGCGATCGTAGGCGTCGCGCACGACCATCTTCGCCGTGCCGTAGGCGACGGCGCCCGCCAGCACCAGCAGCAGCACGGTGGGCGCGGCCAGCGCACTGAGCAGGGTGCGGCGAAGGCTAGTCTGCACCGGCAGACCGCTCGCGGATGCGTTCGAGGCGGTAGCCGAAGCCGCGTACGGTGCGGATCACCAGACCGGCGGACTCCAGCCGCGGGCGCAGGCGCGAGATGCAGACCTCAAGCGCGTTACCGCTGCCTTCGCCCTGCAGCTGCTCGCGCGTGACGGTGCGGCCGTCGGCGCGCACCAGGGTTTCGAGCACGTCCCATTCGCGCCCGCTGAGTGGCAGTGGCGCACCGCCGAGCTCGGCAAGGCGGCCGTCGATGTCGAGCACCAGGGCGCCGAAGCTGAGTGCCGGCGCGGCCGCGCGCCCGCCGCGGCGCTGGACCGCGCGCATGCGTGCGCTCAGTTCGGCTAGCTCGAACGGCTTGACCAGATAATCATCGGCGCCGAGGTCGAGGCCGTAGATGCGGTCGTCGAGGGCGTCGCGCGCGGTGATCAGGATCACCGGCAGGCGCTGGCCCCGCTTGCGGATGCGGCGCACCACCTCGTAGCCACCGAGGCCGGGAAGGCCAACGTCGATCAGGACGAAATCGAACTCGTCTTCCTGCAGGCGGCGGTCTGCCCGCATGCCGTCGTGCTCGACGCAGACCGCGTCGCCCTGGCCGCGCAGGAACTCGGCGATGCCTTCGGCCAGCGTGGGATCATCCTCGACCAGCAGCAGCTTCATGATCCTGTTTCCTCGTTCCGTGACCAGCGGTGAGGCCATTCCGATCACGTCGCCGCCGTGACGCCAATACTAGCGCGGCCGTGCTTGCGTTGCATCGCGAAAAGGGCGGCGGCCCATCACGGGCGGTCGAACTCCTAATCTGCGCGGGTATTGGCTCACAGGAACAGCGCGTCGACCGCAGCGGTTTCGCGCCGGCCGATGTCTGCGCCGTGTGCCTGCAGCCAGGCCTCGGCGCGGGCGCGGCCAAGGTCGCGCAGTTGCATGAGGAAGCCACTGGCCGCGTTGAGCTTGCTGGCCGTGCCGGCGTCACCCAGCTCGACCGCATCGATGAGGTGGAAGCGCTCGTCCATGAGCTTGCGCTCGAAGCGGCCGCGCCGCCACGCGGGTCCGCTGTCGGCGATGAAGCGGCGGGCATGGGCGACCATGCGCATCTCGCGCAGAAAGGTGGTGGAGAAGCCCAGCTCCATGCTGCGCGCGGCGATGTCGTCGGCGCTGCGCGGCGCTGCTTCGCGACGCAGCGGGTTGAGCAGCACGAGCAGGATGTCGGACGAGTGGCATTCATAGAGCAGCGGATAGATCGCAGGGTTGGCGGTGAAGCCACCGTCCCAGTAATGCTCGCCGTCGATTTCCACCGCGTGGTGCAGGGTCGGCAGGCAGGCGGAGGCAAGCAGCGCGGCCTCGCTGAGCTCGCCGGTGTGGAACAGCCTGACCTTGCCGGTGCGCACTGCGGTGGCGGCGATGAACAGCTTGAGCGGGCAGTCGCGGCGCAGGCGTTCGAAGTCGAACTGGGCGCGCACCACGTCGCGCAGGGGATTGAGCTCGAAGGGGTTGAGCTGATAGGGCGAGAACATGCGCGTGAAGCCGAGCATCAGGCTCATCGGCGCGGGCAGGCTGCCGTCGCTCGCCGGATTGAGGCTGTGCAGAAGTTCGAGGTGGAAGGGCACGCTGTCGCCGACCGCTGACCAGAAAGCCGCCAGGCTGGCGCGCGCGCCTTGTGCACCGCCTTCGGTCCAGCCCTGGGCGAGGGCGACCGCGTTCATCGCGCCCGCGCTGGTACCACTCACGCCCTCGATGCCGATGCCGTGCTCGAGCAGGCGGTCGAGCACGCCCCAGGTGTAGGCGCCATGGGCGCCACCGCCCTGCAGCGCGAGGTTGAGCGTTGGGGTACGTGCGTCGTGGCGCTTTCCCGACCACGGCAGCTGGAACATGGCTTGGTCCTCCTCGTCTGGCGGGATGGGTGCAGTCCGCCAAGGTGCGCCATCCGGAAGGGATGTTGCAATGCACAAAAGAGATTAACACGCAGCCATGAGCGCAAGTGTGTCGACGCCCAAGGGGAGCCAGGTCATCTCGTCTTCCGCCGGCGTTCGGGTGCGCCGCGCCCGGAAACCCTGGTGCTGACATGGAAATGGGTATACTTCCGGGGTTGTCGTCTGCCCGTGTAGCCTAAGTAGCGGTGGGCAGGCGGCTTGCCCGACATCCGAGAATGAAAGATACATGATGATGCTGGCTGTCGATGCGGATGAAGGCCGCAAGCCTGCGCTCCGGGAGGGGCGTGAAGGTGGGGGCGGCGACCCGAGCCTCGATGTGAGCCTGGCGACGCTCTTCGAGTGCCTGCCGGCCATGATCAGCTATTGGGATGCGGAGCAGCGCAATGTGTATGCGAACCGCGCCTACCTGGCTTGGCTTGGGCTCGGAGCGGCCGACCTGCGCGGCCGTCGGATCGTGGATCTCGCCCCCGCGGCGCTGTACGCGAGGATCCTGCCCTTGGTCGAACGCGCCTATCGGGGTGAGGCGCAGTCCGACGAGCAGGTCATCGAGTCGCCCGGCGGAGGTCGGCGCTACTGGGTGGTCAACTATGTTCCGGACCTGCGCAAGGGTGTCGTCGCGGGCATCGTCGTGATCCTGTGCGAGGTCTCGGCCCTCAAGGAGACCGAGCAGGCGCTGCGCGAGAGCGAGCGGCGTCTGAGGAGCATCCTGGGTGGGCAGACCGAGGCGATCTCGCGCCTGGGGGCAGACGGCCGCTTCCTGTTCGTCAACGATGCGTACTGCGCGCTGTCGGGGCGTGCGCGCGAGGAACTGCTCGGCCAGCGCTGGCAGCCGGTGGCACATCCCGACGACGTTGCGCGGGTCGAAGCCTCCTTGCGCACCTTGTCGCCGAGCAATGATGTGGTGATCGAGGAGAACCGCGTCGTCTGCGGTAACGGCGAGTTGCGCTGGGTGCAGTTCATAAACCGTGGTTTCTTCGACGAACTGGGGGTCTTGCGCGAGATCCAGTGCGTCGGCCGCGACATCACGGCGCAGAAAGTGGCCGAGCTGGCGCTGCAGGAGGCCAATGCCAATCTCGAACGCAGGGTGGCCGAGCGTACCCGGCAGTTGCAGGAGCTTGCGGTGCAGATCACCCTGGCCGAGGAGAGCGAGCGCAAGGCGATCGCGCGCGACCTGCACGATGATCTCGGCCAGTTGCTGCATATCGCCCAGATGCGGCTGGACCAGGTGCAGCGCTCGGTCGGCGATGACGCGCTCGTTGCTGCCCTGGTGCAGGTAGGGGGGCTGATCCGTGATGCGAGCCGGCGGGTGCGCTCGATGACGGCACAGCTCAGTCCGCCGGTGCTGCGTACGCTGGGCCTGGTGTCGGCTCTGCACTGGCTGGCCGACGAGATGGGGCGCGAGTTCGGGCTCGATGTCGAGGTGGACGTCGAGCCTGTGGGCACGGATACGGACGGGGGCAAGGCGATCGCCCTGGGCGAGGCGCAGAGCCTGATCCTGTTCCGCGCGGTGCGCGAGCTGCTGCTCAACGTGCTCAAGCATGCGGGTACTTTCTGGGCGCAGGTCAGGGTCGAGCATGCGGCGCATTTCTTGCGCATCACGGTGCGTGACGAAGGGCGGGGGATCGAGGACCTTGCCGCCGCGCTCGACCAGCGCGAGCGCTTCGGGCTGGCCAGCCTGCAGGAGCGCATCGGTTATCTCCATGGAACGGTCGTCATCGACTCGGCACCCGGGCGAGGGACCTCAGTGCGGCTGCAGGTGCCGCTCGGCAGCAGTCGTGGCTCGGGGAGGCGACGATGAGCATCAGGGTCATGCTCGGCGACGACCATCGGATCTTCATCGAGGCCCTCGCCGGCATCCTGTCGGACGAGCCCGACATCGTGGTGGTGTCCTGCGTCGGCAGTGCGGCCGAGATCTTCGCCGAGATCGGGCGCGTGCGTCCGGATGTACTCATCCTCGATGTCGGCCTGCCCGACGAGAATGGCATCGAGGTCATGCAGCGCTTGCGACGCGAGCATGCAGGCGCGCGCGTGCTGGCACTCTCGGGCTATGCCGATCGAACCTTCGTCGAGGAGATGCTCAAGGCCGGCGCCTCTGGCTATGTGGTCAAGACGGCCAGCACCCAGGAGCTCATCAACGGCGTGCGCGCGGTCGCCGAAGGCAAGCACTTCCTGTGCGCGGAGGCAACCGCGCGCATGCTGAACCGCTTTCTGCCGCGTGCGGACAGCTGCCCGCCGGTCAGCCTGTTGAGCCAGCGCGAGCGCGAGGTGCTGGTGTTGCTGGCCAATGGCAAGCGTGCGGCGGAGATGGCAGCCGAGATGGGGATCACCGTGTCGACGGTGGAGGTCCATCGGCGCCACCTGAAGGACAAGCTCGGCCTGCGCACGTCGGCCGACCTCACGCGCTATGCGATCCGTGAGGGCCTGGTTGCGCCCTGAGGGCGATGTACGCATTTCTTGGTAGTGGGGTCATCGTTGCTGTGAATGGAACGGAATGCGCAATTCCGTAACATCGGTTGCTACGCGCGTCGTGCCATTTCGAATGCACGCTGCAGCCGCCGCAAGGGACCCAGCCCATGAGCTTTGCCACGATGACCCTGAGAACACGCCTCGTCCTGGCCTTGCTGGCCGTGATGGCGGGTTTTGTTTCCATCGGCCTGGTCGCCCTCTTCGACCTCCGCGCCAGCATGGAAGAGGACCGCCGCGAACGCGTACGTGCGGTGACTGACAGTGCGATGGCAACCCTGAGCTATTTCCACTCGCTCCAGGCGGCAGGCGCCCTCGGCGAGGATGATGCCAAGCGCCAGGCGCTGGCCTCGCTGCGTGCCTTGCGTTTCGACGGCGACAACTACGTTTTCGTGGTCGATACCCGGTACGAGTTCAAGCTCAACCCGGCCAGGCCCGACATCGAGGGGACATCAGGGCGCGAACTGCGTGACCCGGGAGGCCGCGCCTTCGTGGTGGAGATGGTGGATGTGGCCTCGGGCAGTGCGCAAGGCGGCTTCGTCGACTACGTGTGGAACAAGCCGGGCGCTACCGCCCCGGTTGGCAAGGTGTCCTATGCGCGTCTGTTTGCGCCGTGGCAATGGGTCATCGGCGCAGGGGTGTACCAGGACGACGTCGCACAGGCGTTCCAGGACCAGGCGGTGAAGATCGGGCTGATTGGATTGCCCATCGTGCTTGCCATCGTTGCGATTTTCGGTCTCATCAGCCGCAGCATCTTTGGCCAGCTGGGCGGTGAGCCCGCGGCGGCGGTGTCGGTCGTGCAGCAGATCGCGCGTGGCGACCTGAGCGCGGCGGTTGCTCGGCCCGGCATGCGGGCCGGCAGCATGCTGCATGCCGTCGATGAGATGCGCGACAAGCTCGTGGGCATGCTCAGGGACATGACGCGCATGGCCCATGCGCTCGATGGCCGTGCACAACAGATTGCCAGCGCGGCTGGCCAGGTCGCAGCGGCGAGCGGGGATCAGGCGCAGGCCACGAGCACGACTGCGGCCGCACTGCAGCAGGTGACGGCGAGCATTGGCGCCGTGTCCGGGATTGCGGCGACGACCGAGCAGCACGCGGTTGGAACGGCCGAGCGTGCGGGTGAAGGAACTGCGGCGGTGATGCATGCGTCGGCCGAGGTGGAAAAGGTCGAGCGCCTGATTGCCTCGTCGGCCCAGAAGGTCGAGGGTCTCAAGGTACGCTCCGGCGAGATCGGCAGTGTCGCCGTCGTGATCAAGGAGATTGCCGAGCAGACCAACCTGCTCGCGCTCAACGCGGCGATCGAGGCCGCCCGCGCAGGCGAGCAGGGGCGTGGCTTTGCAGTGGTGGCCGATGAGGTGCGAAAGCTTGCGGAGCGGACCGCCGAGGCGACCACCCGCATCAGCCGGACGGTCGAAGCGGTGCAGCAGGAAACCGAGACCGTGGTCGTCACGATGCACGAGACGGTGCCGCAGGTGCAGGCGAGCCTCGTCAAGGTACGGGAAGTTGCCGGCATCCTGCAGACCATCCGCGGGCAGGCCGAGGACTCCCTCGCCAAGGCGCGCGACGTGGCGCTTGCGACGCGGGAGCAGGGGACGGCCGCCAACGAGATCGCGGCCAATGTCGAGCGTATCGCGGGCATGGCCGAGGAGGTGAGCCTCACCATGAGTGGCAATGCCGACGCGGCCCGAGAGATGCAGGACATGGCCGTTGAGCTGATGCGGTCGGTGCGCCGTTTCAGCCTGCCCTGAGTACGAGCGCATGCAGACGGGGCTCGGTGGGTCGGTGATGAAGCTGCTGCTGGTGGCGCCGCAGGGGGGCGTGCGGGCGCAGCTCGTGGATATGCTGGATGAGTTCTGTGGTGAGCTGTACGTCGTTGATCATGACGATGAAGCCTTGGCTGGCCTGCTGCCGGCGACGGCGGTGGGGCGGGCCAGACAGGGTGCGGTGTCCGCGCGCCACGGCGCATTCAGCCTCGAGCGCTGCGATCTGGTGCTGCTGTGCCTGGATGGATCAGGACTCGAGGGCGGACGCGCGCTGATCGAAGGTTTCCACGCGGCTGGCGGCGGCAATGCACCAGCCATCCTTGCCGTCGTTGGCGGGGATGATCTGGCCGATCGCGCTGCCTTGTTCCGCTGCGGGGTGGATGACTACGTCGCCGCGCCGCTGGTCCGGGAAGAGCTTCTCGCGCGCATCTTCAACCTGGTCGGCAGGCATCGTTCGTTGGACGATGCGCGGCGTGCCAGGCGCCAGGATTTCGATCGCGTCCTGCTGCAACTGGCACGCAGCGTCCTCCCGGGCAGTGGCCGCCTGCAGCAGGCGCTGGAAGAGATTGCTGGCCAGTCGGCGCGGGTGCTCGACGCGAAGGCTTCGATCTGGCTGCTGGATGCGGCGGGCCAGCTGCGTTGCGTGGCGCACGGCGGCACGGACGGCGAGAAAGCTTGCGAGTGTGCTTGCCCTGTGCTCGCCGACGTCGATTTCCCGGCTTACTTCGCGGCCTTGAGAGGCAGTCGCGTGTTGAGCGTGAACGATGCGGCCGTGCACCCGGCGACGCGGGAGCTGTCACGGGCGCATCTTGCCGCTCGCGACATCGTATCCCTGCTCGATACGCCGATCCGCCAGGGTGACCGCCTGCTGGGCGTGGTATGCCATGAGCAACTTCACTTGCCGCGGGTGTGGACGGTTGATGAGGAGGCGTTTGCGGCGGGTGTGGGCGAGCAGGTGGCGCGCGTGCTTGCGGCGCATGAGCACTGGTGCGCGAACCAGGAGCTGCATCTTGCCAAGCGCGTGATGCAGCTCGCCCCGGTGTCGATCATGATCACCGACGCACAGCGAACGATCGTGTTCGTGAACGAAGCATTCGAGCAGATGAGCGGCTATCTTGCCCACGAGGTGATGGGGCAGTCGCCGCGGATCCTGTCTTCGGGGATGCATGGCCCCGACTTCTACGAGGCGATGTGGCAGAGCATCGACCGCACCGGCTTCTGGCAAGGCGAGATCTGGGACCGGCGCAAGAGCGGGGAGCGCTACCCGAAGAGCCTGATGATCAAGCGGCTCTCGAATGGTCATGGCGAGACCTCCCATTACGTAGGCCTGGCCTTGGACGTTTCGGTGGAGCGTGCCCAGCAGAGCCAGATCGAGTTCCTCGCCTACCACGACAGCCTCACCGGCCTCGCCAACCGCAGCTTGTTTGCCGACCGCCTGCGCCAGGCGGTGGCACGCGCCGAGCGCAACGGATCGCGGGTGGCAGTGCTCTACCTGGACGTCGATCGCTTCAAGGTCATCAACGACTCCTTCGGCCATGAAGCGGGCGACCGCATGCTCAAGGAGGTCGCGCAACGCATCCACGCGTCGATCAGGGATGGCGACACGCTGTGCCGGCAGGGTGGCGATGAGTTTCTCGTCATCGTCGATGACGTGGTCGATGTCGACAGCCTGTCGTGCGTTGCACGCCGCATCCTGGATACGGTGAGCCTGAGCTTCGAGCATGAGGGGCGGGACTTTTCACCGACGCTGTCGATGGGGATCTCGATCTTTCCGGACGATGCCCGTGACGAGTCCGAACTGGTCAAGAATGCCGACATGGCCATGTACCAGGCCAAGGACAGCGGACGCAACCGTTACCAGTTCTTCACCGCCGAACTCAATCGCATCACGCGCCGCAAGGCCGAGATCGAGAGCAGCCTGCGCAGCGCGCTGGCAGTGAAGCAGGGCCTGTTCATGGTCTACCAGCCCAAGATCGCACTGGAGTCGGGCGCCTTGGTCGGCTTCGAGGCGCTGGTGCGCTGGTCGCCCTCGGCGGGGACGTTGGTGCCACCAGCGCTGTTCATCGAGATTGCCGAAGAGTCGCACCAGATCGTGGCGCTGGGCGATTGGATCATCGACATGGTGCTCGACCAGGTTGCGCACTGGCAGCGTGGGGGCTGCACGGTGCCGCCGGTCGCCATCAACGTGTCGCCCGTTCAGCTCAGGTATCCGGGCCTGGTGGAGCGCCTTGCCCATGCGTGTGATCGGGCCGGCGTCGACAGGCGGCTGATCGAGATCGAGATCACCGAGAGCGTTTTCGTCGGCGACATCGACGCCGCGCGCGGGCTGCTGCAGCAGGTCAAGGCTGCAGGGTTCAAGCTGACGCTGGACGATTTCGGCACCGGCTATTCCAGCTTCAGCTATATCGCGATGCTGCCCTTCGATGCGATCAAGGTCGATCGCTCCTTCGTCTCCAGGTTGGGCGAGAACCTCAAGGCCGCGTCGGTTCTCAAGGCGGTGATTGCACTTGCCAAGGAGCTTGGCCTCGAGCTGGTTGCCGAGGGCGTCGAGACCGAGGCTCAGGCAGCGTGGTTGCGCACTGCCGGGGCGGAGGTCGCGCAGGGGTACCACTTCGGCATCCCGGCCAAGGCAGCGGACCTGATCCTCTAGCCCCGCTGCCTGCGCCCGTGCGGGGCGAGACTCAGCCCTTTTCGCCCTTGGCCGCCAGATAGATCCCCACCAGCAGCAGGCTGAAGCCGACGAATTGCAGTGGCGCGAAGCCCTCGCCGAAGATGATGAAGGCCATCAGTGCGCTGCCGACCGGTTCGCCGAGCGTGACCACGGCGACGAAAGTGGCGGACACGTAGCGCAGCGACCAGTTGTAGGCGGTGTGGCCGAGCAGTTGCGGGCCGAGCGCCATCGCCAGCAGCACCAGCCAGGCGGTACCCGAGAGCGCGAACAGCTCGACCCCGCCTGCGCCGCTGGCCGCGAACAGGAACAGCGCTGCGGCGCCGTAGGCGAGCCAGATGTAGGCCGGCAGCCCGAGCCCGGCGCGCAGCCGGCGGCCGATCAGCAGGTAGGCGGAGAAGCACCAGCTGCCGACCAGCGCCAGCAGGTTGCCGAACATGGGGTCGCTGCCGGCGCCCGCGTTCTGGCTGTCGCTCCAGAAGATGAACAGGCTGCCGGCAAAGGACAGCGCGATGCCGCCGATCATCATGCGCGTGGGCGTCTCGCGGAAGATCAGGAAGGAGGCCAGGCCGATCCACAGCGGGTTGGTGGTGACGAGGGCGGTGCTGGATGCGACCGAGGTGTATTCCAGCGAGCTGATCCAGGTTGCGAAATGCAGGGCGAGGAAAAAGCCCGCCGCCAGCGCCATGCCGATCTGCCGGCGGGTGAGCCGCGCCAGTTCGCGGCGCGACTGCATCAGCGCGACCGGCGTGATGATCAATGCGGCGAGCCCGAGCCGCCAGGTCGCCACGGTGAGCGAGCTCACCCCTTCGGCCTGCGCCAGGCGGGCGAAGATGGCGCCGAAGGAGATCGCGGTGAGGCCAATGCCGAGGACGACGAAGGGGAGCCAGCGGGCGGGTTGGGTGGTTTGGGACATCGAGCTTGGGGCGTCGTTGGGGGTGTTGCGCTTGAGGGACAGAGTGCCCGGCCTTGTGCTGGTCGAGCTTTGGGCCGGTGTCGATGATCGCCGATCAGGCGTGGCCGCCCTCCAGATACGCCGCGCGCACCTCCGGACTCGCCAGCAGTTCCGCCCCCGTACCGGCGAGCGTGATCTCGCCGTGCTGCAGCACGTAGCCACGATCGGCTACACGCAGGGCCTGGTTGGCATTCTGTTCGACGAGCAGGATGGTCATGCCGTGGTCGCGGTTGAGCTCGCGGATGATCTGGAACACCTTGCGGATGTAGATCGGCGCCAGCCCGAGCGAGGGCTCGTCGAGCAGCAGCAGCTTGGGCCGGCTCATCAGTGCGCGGCCGATGGCGAGCATCTGCTGCTCGCCGCCCGACAGCGTGCCGGCGCGCTGCGACTTGCGCTCGTCGAGGATGGGGAACATTGCGAACACGCGCGCGATGTCGGCGTCGTAGTTGGCGGGGTCGGCGTGGGCCGTGCCCATCTGCAGGTTCTCGATCACCGTCATGCGCGGGAAGATGCGCCGGCCCTCGGGGACGAGGGCGATGCCGCGGCGGGCGATCTCGTGGGTATGGACGCGGGTGATGTCCTCGCCGTCGAACACGATGCGCCCGGCGCTGGCCTTGGGGTTGCCGAACAGGCTCATCATCAGCGTCGATTTGCCGGCGCCGTTGGCGCCGATCAGGGTGACGATCTCGCCGACCTGCACCTCGACGTCGATGCCGCGCAGTGCGTGGATGTGGCCGTAATGGGCGTGTACACCCTCCATCGTTAGCATCATGCTGCGGCCCCTCCCATCGCTTCTTCTTCCTCGTCTTCGCCCAGGTAGGCCTTGATCACCTCCGGGTCGTTGCGCACCGATTCGGGCGTGCCTTCGGCGATCTTGCGCCCGTAGCTGATCACGCCGATGTGGTCGGACACGTTCATCACCACGCTCATGTCGTGCTCGATGAGCAGGATGGCGATGCCCAGCTCGCCGCACAGGTAGAGCAGCAGCTCGTTCAGTTCCGCCGACTCGCGCGGGTTGAGGCCGGCCGCGGGCTCGTCCAGGCACAGCAGCACCGGGTCGACGCACAGCGCGCGCGCGATCTCGATGCGACGCTGAATGCCGTAGGGCAGGTCGCCCGCGGCGTCGTCGGCGAGGTGGGTGAGCTTGAGGCGCTCGAGCCACATCGCTGCGCGCTCCACCGCCTTGCGCTCGGCCGCACGGTAGCTCGGCAGCTTGAACAGGCCGGCGATCGAGAACATCGAGGCGCGTTGCAGCACGTTGTGCTGGGCGACGATGAGGTTCTCCAGCACCGTCATCTTCGGGAACAGGCGGATGTTCTGGAAGGTTCGCACCACCTGGGCGTCGCGCGCGACGCGGTGGCTGGGCAGCTTCTCCAGCAGCATTTCGCCGCGCGTTGGATGTGCCAGGCGCAGGGTGCCGGTCGTGGGCTTGTAGAAACCGGTGAGGCAGTTGAACAGCGTGGTCTTGCCGGCGCCGTTGGGGCCGATGATGCCGGTGATCTTGCCGGCCGGCACCTCCAGCGAAAGGTCGTCGATCGCGGTCAGGCCGCCGAAGCGCATGGTCAGGTTGCGCACCGAGAGCAGGGTGGCGGGCGTGTTCATTGCGCCACCTCCGTGCCGGCGGCGGCCGGCTTCGAACGCTGCAGGGGTTTCAGGCGTACCGTCGGTTCGCGGTGCGAGAGCAGGCCGCCCGGCTTCCAGACCATGATCAATACCATTGCGGCGCCGAACAGCAGCATGCGGTACTCGGCAAAATTGCGCCCGAACTCGGGGATCAGCACCAGCAGCGTGGCGGCCAGCACCACGCCCATCTGCGAGCCCATGCCGCCGAGCACGACGATGGCGAGGATGATCGCCGATTCGGTGAAGGTGAAGCTCTCGGGCGAGATGAAGCCCTGGCGCGCGGCAAAGAACACCCCGGCGAAGCCGCCCAGCATGGCGCCGATGGCGAAGGCCGAGAGCTTGATGTTGGTGGTGTTCATGCCCATCGCCTTGCACGCGATCTCGTCTTCGCGCAGGGCCTCCCAGGCCCGCCCCACGGGCAGCTTGCGCAGCCGCGACACGAAGGCGTGGGTGAGCAGGGCGAGCACCAGGATCAGGTAGTAGAGGAAGATCAGCCGGTGCATGGCCGAGAACTCCAGCCCGAAGAAGCTGGCGAAGCTGTGCCCGCCCTCGGGTGCGCTGCGGGTGAACTCGAGGCCGAAGAAGCTCGGCCGCGGGATCGAGCTGATGCCGTTGGGGCCGCCGGAGAACTCGGTCCAGTTCACCAGGATGACGCGGATGATCTCGCCGAAGCCGAGGGTGACGATGGCAAGGTAGTCGCCGCGCAGGCGCAGGATGGGGTAGCCGAGCAGGATGCCGAAGCTCGCTGCCAGCGCACCCGACACCGGCAGTGCCTCCCAGAAACCCCAGCCGTACTGGGTGGACAGCAGCGCGTAGGAGTAGGCGCCGACGGCGTAGAAGGCGACATAGCCGAGGTCGAGCAGTCCGGCCAGGCCCACCACGACGTTCAGCCCCCAGCCCAGCATCACGTAGATCAGCACCGTGGTGGCGATGTCGACCACGTAGCGGTTGTCGGAATACACGATCGGCAGTGCGATCGAGGCGCCGAGCGCGATCCAGCCCAGCACGTTGACCACGCGCTGTGCGCCGTGGGCGCGGTCGGCAGCGGTGGCGGTGCTGACCCGGTCGCGGGCGAGCTTGCGGTTGCGCATGTTGTCGATCGACCAGCGCAGCAGCAGGCGGCCGGCGAACACGGCGGCGACGGCGGCGACGAGCAGGCCGAAGCGGGTCTCGACCCCCAGCCGGCCGCCCACGTCGACGGTGGTGAGGCCGATCAGCGGCACGCCGAGGATGAGGCCGACGAAGGCCACCCAGCCGGCGTCGCGCAGACGCTCGGTGGGGGTCATCGCGTGACGGGCGAAGACGATGGCGCTCATCACACTTTCTCCACTTCAGGCCGGCCGAGCAGGCCGGAGGGGCGCAGCATCAGCACCAGGCACAGGATGCTGAAGGTGGCGACGTCCTTGTATTCCGCCCACAGGTAGGCCGCCCAGAAGGACTCGATGAGACCGATCAGCAAGCCGCCCAGCATGGCGCCCGGCAGCGAGCCGATGCCGCCCAGCACCGCGGCGGTAAAAGCCTTGATGCCGGCGAGGAAGCCGATGAAGAAATCCACCACGCCGTAATACACCGTGACCATTACCCCGGCGACCGCAGCCAGCGCCGCGCCGAGCATGAAGGTGAGCGAGATGGTGCGGTCCACATTGACGCCGAGCAATGAGGCCATGGTGCGGTCTTGCTCGCAGGCGCGTTGCTGGCGGCCGAAGGGGGTCTGCGTGATCATCCAGGTGAAGGCGATCATCAGCACCACGGTGGTGACGATGATCAGCATCTGGCTCCAGCCGATCTGTACGGTGAAGCCAGGGGCGTCCCACAGCACCACGCCGCCCTCGAGCACCGGCGGGATGGGTTTGACGCGTGCGCCCTGGGTGAGCTGCACGCTGTTCTGCAGGAAGATCGACATACCGATCGCCGAGATCAGCGGCGCCAGCCGGGTCGAGCCGCGCAGCGGGCGGTAGGCGGTGCGTTCCACCGCCCAGCCGTAGGCCGAGGTGAAGAAGATCGACACGATCAGCACGAAGGTCAGTGCGAGCGGGATCGAGGTCACGTCGGCGGCGGCAAGGATGGTGAAGGCGGTGACCGCGATGAACGCGCTCACCATGAAGATGTCGCCATGGGCGAAGTTGATCATGCCGATGATGCCGTACACCATCGTGTAGCCGATGGCGATCAGGCCGTACATGGCGCCGAGCGTGAGCCCGTTGATCAGTTGCTGGAGTGCGTAGGCCACGATGTCTCCTGCGGTGGCGGCGCACGACGGCCGACGGTGGTGGACCGTCGCCGTGCGCGGGGGATTCTTGTTTGCGCGGCCGGCGCGCAGTGTCAGGCGCGCGCCGGCCGGGTGTTGCGCTGCAGGGCGCGATTACTGCGCGTAGTCGTACTGGCCGCCCTGCCAGCGATAGACCACGAAGCCCGGCGCCTTCTGGTCGCCCTTGGCGTCGAAGGACAGCTCGCCGATCACGGTGTTGAAGCTGCCGCCACGCATCGCCTTCTCGAGGTCGGCGTACTTGGTGCTCTTGGCTGCCGTTGCGGCCTGCTCGAAGAGCTGGAAGGCAGCGTAGGCGTAGAGCACATAGCCTTCGGGCTCGACCTTGGCGGCGCGGAACTTCTCCACCACCGGGGCAGCGTCGGCGTTCTTGCGCGGGTCGGGCGAGAAGGTGAACAGCACCTTGTCCGCAGCCGGGCCGGCAGCGGTGACGAGCTCGGAGTTGGTCATGGTGTCGCCACCCATCACGGTCAGGTCGAGGCCGGCGGCCTGGGCCTGGCGCAGGATGAGCGCAACCTCGGTGTGGTAGCCGCCGTAGGCCATCACCTCGACGCCGGCCTGCTTGAGCTTGGTGACCAGGCCCGAGTAGTCCTTTTCGCCGGCAGTGATCGCCTCGCGCAGCGTGGGCTTGAGGCCCTTGCCTTCCATCGCCTTGGCCATCTCGTCGGCCAGGCCCTTGCCGTAGGCGCTCTTGTCGTCGACCACGGCGACCTTCTTGCCGGCGAACTTGTCGGCGATGTAGCTGCCCGCCACCATGCCCTGCTGGTCGTCACGGCCCATGATGCGGAAGATGTTGTCCAGGCCGCGCTCGGTCACTTGCGGGTTGGTCGACACCGTGGCCATCGGGATGTCGGCCTCGTTGTAGACCTCGGAGGCCGGGATGGTCGAGCTCGAGCACCAGTGGCCGTGCATGAAGACGATCTTGCGGTTGACCATGGTGTTGGCCACCGACACCGCTTGCTTGGGATCGCAGGCGTCGTCGCCGACTTCCAGCTTCAGCTTCTCGCCGAGCACGCCGCCGCGGGCGTTGATATCGGCGATGGCCATCTCCGCGCCCTTGCGGATCTGGTCGCCGGCCGAGGCGTACTGGCCGGTCATCGGGCCGGCGATGGCGACCGACAGGTCGGCCAGGGCCGCGTTGGAGAAGCCGCCGAGGGCGAGGACGGCGGTGGCGAGCAGGGTTTTTTTCATGAAACGTCTCCTTCGTGGCTGTGTGTCGTTTGCGATTGCTGCCTGGCCCAGCGTTGCAGGCCGTTGATGCGGGTTGCCACCGTACGGTGGCGTGTGCGCCCGGCAAAGGTAAGCGAATTTTTCAGTCTTGCCATCCGTGATGCCCCTAGCTGCGTGATGCCGGTCTGGATCGGGGCTCATCCGTACCGTGTTCTGGAGCCTGGTGCTAGGCACCCATGGCCATCAGGCTGGCGTTGCCGCCAGCTGCGGCGGTATTGATCGACAGTGTGCGCTCATGCACCAGGCGGCCGAGGTCGTAATCGGGCGTGGGGCGCAGCAGTTGCAGGATCGGGCCCTCAAGTGCCGCCAGGCGCTGCTGCAGCTCATTGGCGCCGCGGTCGTCGCCATCGAACAGCAGGGCGCCGATCGGTTGTTCGATCCAGTTGGCGTTCACCGCCACGGCGGGGCCAAGGTCCGACGGCAGCGCAGCCACGGTGCTGCGGGCGGCCGGGGTGTCAGCGAGCAGCAGCCGGTTGCCGCTGGCGAGTGCGGCCATGACCTGGTGCAGTACGGCCGCAGCGGTGTGCGCGACGCCGGCGATCAGGCCGCGCGCGGTAAAGCGCAGGCTGTCGTCCTCGCCGGTGGGGCCGGGCAGTGCCAGACGCAGGCCGCTGATGCGGCGGGCGCGGCAGGCGTCTGCGCGGTCGCGCAGTACGGTGAATTCGTCACCCTCCACGAGGCCACGACCAGCGCCGTCCAGCCAGGCGAGGAAGCCGTCGAGCGCGGTGTCGGCAGCGCGCGTCTCCTTGCCTTCGCTGACCGCGAGTGCGCCGTCGAGCAGCGCCGGACCCGGCGTGCGCGCCAGCAGGCGGTGCAGGTAGAGCGGCCCGCCAGCCTTCGGTCCGGTGCCCGACAGGCCTTCGCCACCAAAGGGTTGTACGCCCACGACGGCGCCGATGATGTTGCGGTTCACATAGAGGTTGCCGACGTGGGCGCTTGAGGCGATGCGCTCGACGGTCTCGTCGATGCGGGTGTGCACGCCCATGGTCAGGCCGTAGCCGCTGGCGTTGATGGCGTCGATCAGCCCATCCAGCGCGGCTGCACGGTAACGCAGTACGTGCAGGATGGGGCCGAACTGCTCGCGGCCGAGTTCGGACAGTGCGCCGATCTCGATGATCGTCGGCGCGACGAAGTTGCCGCGTGCGCAGTCCGCGGGCAGCGGCAGGCGGGTGACGCGTGCGCCGCGGCCCTGCATCGTCGCGACATGGGCTTCCAGCCCTGCGCGCGCCTCGGCATCGATTACCGGACCGATGTCGACCCGGACGTCGGCCGGGTCGCCCAGGCGCAGTTCGTCGAGTGCCCCGCGCAGCATGTGCAGTACGCCGTCGGCGATGTCGTCCTGCAGGCACAGCACGCGCAGTGCCGAGCAGCGCTGGCCGGCGGAGTCGAAGGCGGAGGCGAGCACGTCGGTGACCACCTGCTCGGGCAGGGCGGTGGAGTCCACGATCAGGGCGTTCTGGCCGCCGGTCTCGGCGATCAGCGGCACGTTGCCGCCGCGTTCGGCGAGCTTGCGGTTGATGAGCGCTGCCACCTCGGTGGAGCCGGTGAACATCACGCCGCACACGCGTGCGTCCGCCACCAGCGCGGCGCCGACGGTCTCGCCGCGCCCGGGCAGCAGCTGCAGCGCCGCGGCCGGTACGCCGGCCTCGTGCAGCAGGCGCACCGCGTAGGCGGCGATCAGCGGTGTCTGTTCGGCGGGCTTGGCGAGCACCGGGTTGCCGGCGGCGAGCGCGGCCGACACCTGGCCGGTGAAGATGGCAAGCGGGAAATTCCACGGGCTGATGCACAGCACCGGCCCGAGCGGGATGTGGCTGGCAGCGTCGAAGCCGCGTGCCTGCTGGGCGTAGTAGCGCAGGAAATCGACCGCCTCGCGCAGTTCGGCCACGGCGTTGGCCCAGGACTTGCCAGCCTCGCGCACTGCCAGTGCGATCAGGGTGTCGGCATCGCGCTCGAACAGTTCAGCGGCAGTCTGAAGTCGTGTGCAGCGCATGGCCGCCGGTTGGGCCGCCCAGTCGGGTGCGGCGGCACTGGCGGCGGCCAGGGCGCGCTCGATGTCCGCGGCGGTGGCCTCGGCGACACCGCCGACTGTTTCGCTGCGATTGGCCGGGTTGGTGACCGGCTGCACCTCGGCGGGCACGGCAACGCTGCCGGCAACGATCGGGCCGGCTGCGAAGGGCATGCTGCGCGAGGCCTCGATTGCAGCGGCGATGCGCGCGCGCACCGGCTCGCTGGCGAGGTCGATGCCCGCGGAGTTGGTGCGCAGCGCACCGAACAGATCACAAGGCAGCGGGATGCGCGGGTGCGGCGCACCGGCGAGCGCTGCGGCCTGCTCGACCGGGTCGGCGATCAGCTCCTCGACTGCCACGCGCTCATCGACGATGCGATTGACGAAGCTGGTGTTGGCACCGTTCTCGAGCAGGCGACGCACGAGGTAGGCGAGCAGGGTCTCGTGGCTGCCCACCGGGGCGTAGATGCGCACCATGCGGTGACGGCCGGGCTGGCCGACGAGCTGGTCGTAGAGCGGTTCGCCCATGCCGTGCAGGCACTGGAACTCGTAGTCGCCAGGTTGCCAGGCACGGCCGTCGGCGGCGGCGAGGTGGAAGATGGCCGCCAGCGAGTGGGCATTGTGGGTGGCGAACTGAGGGTAGATCGCGTCGCGTGCGGCGAGCAGCTTCTGCGCGCAGGCGAGGTAGGCGACGTCGGTGTAGACCTTGCGCGTATAGACCGGGTACCCGGCCAGGCCGTCGATCTGCGCGCGCTTGATCTCGGCGTCCCAGTAAGCGCCCTTGACCAAGCGCACCATCATGCGCTGGCCGCTGCGCCGTGCGAGGTCGATCACGAAGTCGAGCACGAAGGGCGCGCGCTTCTGGTAGGCCTGCACGACGAAGCCCAGCCCGCTCCAGCCGGCGAGTGCGTCGTCGGTAGCAAGCGCTTCGAGCAGGTCGAGCGAGATGTCCAGGCGGTCGGCCTCTTCGGCGTCGATGTTGAGGCCGATGTCGTAGCCTTTGGCGAGCAGGCACAGCGCCTTCAGTCGGGGCAGCAGATCGCCCAGCACGCGTTCGCGTTGCGACCAGGTGTAGCGCGGATGCAGGGCGGAGAGCTTGACCGAGATGCCGTTGCCGTCGACCACGCCACGGCCCTTGGAGGCCTGGCCGATGGCATGGATGGCGCGCTCGTAGTCCTTGAAGTAGCGCTCGGCGTCGGCGGCCGTCATGGCGGCCTCGCCCAGCATGTCGAAGGAGTAGCGGTAGCCCTGTTTCTCGTGTTCGCGGCCGCGCTTCAAGGCCTCGTCGATGTCGCGGCCGGTGACGAACTGTTCGCCCAGCATGCGCATCGCCAGGTCCATGCCCTTGCGGATCAGTGGCTCACCGCCGCGCGCCACCAGGCGGGTGAGCGCTGCGGACAGACCTTGCTCGCTGCTGGTCGATACCAGCCGGCCTGTGATCAGCAGGCCCCAGGTCGCGGCATTGACGAACAGCGAGGGGCTGTTGCCAATGTGCGCGCGCCAGTCGCCGTCGGCGAGCTTGTCGCGGATCAGGCGGTCGGCGGTGGCCTTGTCGGGCACGCGCAGCAGGGCTTCGGCCAGGCACATCAGTGCCACGCCTTCCTGGCTGGAGAGCGAGAACTCCTTCATCAGGGCGTCGACGCCGGACGAGCGCGTACGCGTGGCGCGCAGGCCGGTGACGAGGTCGTGGGCGAGCGTATGCACCGGCTCGCGCAGCGTGTCGGGGAGACGTGCGGCGGCGATCAGGGCAGGCACGCAGATCGGTTCCGGCTGGCGCCAGGCGGCATCGATCCGTTCGCGCAGCGCACTGCGCCGGGTCGCGGGCAGGGCCGCGGCAGCGCACGATTCGGGAGCCAGCTGGGGGGGCGACGAGGGCAGCGAGGTCACGGCCGGATACTCCTGGGAAGGCGTCCGTATGGGGTGGGGAGGGGCGTTCGGGAGCCCGTTGAGCTGGAGCGAATTTTTTGCCAAAAACAAAAGTTAATGGCTCCAAAATTTGCATTTATAAAGTCATAATTCCCGTTTCAACCAGCCGATGCAGGCGAATAGTCTGCTGCACTGCAATGGATCGTATCGATCAGAAGATCCTCGTCGAACTACAGGCCGATGCGCGCCTGTCGATCGTCGAGCTGTCACGCCGCGTGGGGCTGACGAAGACGCCTTGTGCCGAGCGCGTGCGCAGGCTGGAGAAGGCGGGGGTGATCCGCGGCTACCACGCCGACCTCGACCCCGATGCGGTGGGTGCTGGCCATATAGTCGTTGTCCAGGTCCTGTTGACCAGCACCGCCGAGCTGGATCTGCGCCGCTTCAACGACGCGGTCCGGCGCATTCCGGAGATCGAGTCCTGCCACATGATCGCGGGCGATTTCGACTACCTGCTCAAGGTGCGCACCCGTGACATCAACGAATACCGCCGGGTGATGGGCGACCAGATCTCGGGGCTGCCGTGCGTCAAGCAGACGCATACCTACGTGGTGATGGAGGTGGTGAAGGACGAGCGCAACCTGCCGGTGCGCCCTTCGTCCTGAGCGAGGCCGATGCGGCGGGATTTTCGCGCGCCGGGCCGGGCTGCGTGCAGGCGGTGTGCGGGGGGCTTGGTGTAACATTCCGGCCAAAGCTTTCGCCCCTGCCACCCGGCAGCCGGCCCTCCCGAGAGACACCATGGTCCCGCACCTCACCACCGCACTCACCGGCCCTCTGCTCGAGCTCGAGCGCCAGTTCCTCGACAATGCCTGCGACATCGAGAAGTGGTTCCGTACCCAGTGGCAGGATCACATGCCCCCCTTCTACGGCTCCACCGATCTGCGCAACTCCGGCTTCAAGCTCGCGCCGGTCGACCTCAACCTGTTTCCGGGTGGCTTCAACAACCTCAACGATGCCTTCATGCCCTTGTGCGTGCAGGCGGCGCAGGCCGCGATCGAGCGTATCTGCCCGGATGCAGGCAAGCTGCTGCTGATCCCCGAGAACCACACCCGCAACCAGTTCTACCTGCAGAACGTCGCCAAGCTGGTGTCCATCCTGCGCCTGACCGGGCTCGATGTGCGCATTGGCAGTCTGCTGCCCGAGATTGCAGAGCCGACCGTGCTCGAGCTGACCAATGGCGCCACCCTGACGCTGGAGCCGCTGCGTCGCCGTGGCGGCCGCGTTGGCCTGGACAACTTCGAACCGTGCGCGGTGCTGCTCAACAATGACCTGTCGGCCGGTGTCCCCGACGTGCTCAAGGGGCTCGACGAGCAGTGGCTGATCCCGCCGCTGCACGCAGGCTGGCACTCGCGCCGCAAGTCCAGGCATGCAGCCGCCTATGACCGTGTGGCGCGCGCCTTCGCGGAAGAGATCGGCATCGACCCCTGGCGCATCAACCCCGAGTTCGGCGTGTGCGGGCAGATCAACTTCCAGGAGCGTACCGGCGAGGAGTGCCTGGCGGCCCAGGTCGATTCGCTGCTCACCCGCATCCGCGCCAAGTACAAGGAATATGGCGTGACCGACCAGCCCTTCGTGGTCGTCAAGGCCGATGCCGGCACCTACGGCATGGGCGTGATGACGGTGAAGGATGCGTCCGAAGTCGTTGGCCTCAACCGCCGCCAGCGCAACAAGATGGCGGTGGTCAAGGAGGGGCTGCAGGTGCACGAGGTGATCATCCAGGAGGGCGTGCACACCTTCGAGACGGTGGAGGACGGGGTCGCCGAACCGGTGGTCTACATGATGGACCACTACGTGGTGGGCGGCTTCTACAGGGTGCATACGGAGCGTGGCCGCGACGAGAACCTCAACGCCCCTGGGATGCACTTCAAGCCGTTGGCGTTCGAGACCTGCTGCACCCTGCCCGACGCTGCCCAGGGGCCTGACGCTCCGCCGAATCGTTTTTATGCCTACGGCGTGGTCGCCCGCCTGGCGCTGCTGGCTGCCTCGGTGGAGATCGAGGAGACCGCGCCGGTGGAGGAGGAAGTGCTGGCCGTGTGATGCTCCCTGGCCCTGTAGGAGCGGCGTCAGCCGCGAGCCTTTCGGCCTGGCTCCGGCTGGCCGCGTCGCCTTCAGAACCTCGCGGCTTGTGCCGCTCCTACAGGGGGCGAGCGGCGCGTCGCGCAATCGATCGCGACGCTTGCCGCATCTGCAGCCCGTCGACGGGCAGTGAATGGAACCTGTGATCAAGTCATGACCCGCAAGCTCAAGCTCCTCTTCATCCTCGACCCGCTCGAGGGTCTCAAGGCCTACAAGGATTCCAGCGTTGCGATGATGCGCGCAGCGGTCAGCCGTGGGCACGAGGTGTGGTCCGTGCAGCGCGCCGGACTGGCCTGGCGCGACGGCGTGGTGCTCGGCACCGGCTGCGTGCCGCTCGAAGTCTTCGAGGACGATGCCGCCTGGTACCGCGCCGGGCCGGCCAGGGCACTGCCGCTGGCCGCCTTCGATGCGGTGATGATGCGCCAGGACCCGCCCTTCGACTTCGAGTACGTCACCGCCACCTGGTTGCTGGAGGATGCGATGCAGGCTGGTGTGCGCGTCTTCAACAACCCGCGCGCGATCCGTGACCATTCCGAGAAGCTGGCGATCACCGAGTTCACCCAGTTCATGGCGACTTCGCTGGTCGCGCGCGATGCAGCGGACATCAACGCCTTCATCGACGAGCTCGGCGATGTCATCCTGAAACCGCTCGATGGCATGGGGGGAAGCCAGATCTTCCGCGTGCGCAAGGACGACCCCAACCGCAACGTCATCATTGAGACGCTGACCGGGAACGGTGCGCGCACCATCATGGCGCAGCGCTACCTGGCGCAGATCGCCGATGGTGACAAGCGCGTGCTGATCATCGGCGGCGAGGTCGTGCCCTTCGCACTGGCGCGCATCCCGCAGGCAGGGGAGACGCGCGGCAATCTTGCCGCGGGCGGGCGCGGAGTGGCGATGGCGCTCACCGCGCGCGAGCGTGAGATCGCCGAGTACCTGGCACCGATCCTGTGGCAGCGCGGCCTGCTCATCGTCGGCCTGGATGTCATCGGCGGCCACCTCACCGAGATCAACGTCACCAGCCCGACCTGCATGGTCGAGATTGCCGCCCAGCAGGGCTTCGACGTTGCCGGACTGGTCATCGACAAGCTGGAGCAGGCGTGCGCTTCCTGAGCTCGGGAAATAGGGGACAGACCCCAATTTTGAGGAGATTGGGGGCTGTTCCCTATTTCCCTCTTGCATGCGCGCTGCTGGTGCTGCTGTCGCTGGCCGCTTGTTCGCGGTCGGAGGTGTTCCGCCACGAGGCTTTCGTGTTCGGCACGCGGGTCGATGTCGCGGTGTATGGCAAGGACCAAGCCGAGGCCGACGCGGCGGCGGCGGCGGTGCTGCGCGAGTTCGACCGCCTGCATCGTGCCTACCACGCCTGGGAGCCGTCGGAGCTCACGGCGCTCAACGCAGCCATTGCGCGCGGCGAGGCGGCGGAGGTGTCGGACGAGCTGGCCGCGCTGCTCAAGGACGCGCAGCACATCGCTGCCGTGGGTGACGAGTTGTTCGATCCCGCGCTTGGCGCGCTGGTCGCGCTGTGGGGCTTCCATACCGACACCTTCGTGCCCACGCGTCCCGATCCGGACAAGCTGCAGGCCCTGCTTGCGGCGCGGCCGCGCATGGCCGACCTGGTGATCGAAGGCAATCGCGTCGAGAGCCGCAATCCGGCGGTGCAGATCGACCTCGGCGGCTATGCCAAGGGCTATGCGCTCGACCGCGCGGCGGCCATCCTGCGCGAAAAGGGCGTGGCCAATGCGCTCATCAACATCGGCGGCAACGTGATGGCACTCGGGCGCAAGGGTGACCAGCCGTGGCGCGTCGGCATCCAGCATCCGCGCGAACCGGCGCCGATCGCGACCTTGCCGCTCTACGACGGCGAGGCGGTGGGCACCTCGGGCGACTACCAGCGCTTCTTCGAACTCGACGGCGAGCGTTATGCTCATCTGCTCGACCCGCGCACTGGCCAGCCTGCGCGTGGCACGCAGTCGCTCACCATCCTGATCACGGCGCAGCCCAATGCCGGCACGCTCTCCGACGGGCCGAGCAAGCCTGCCTATCTCGCTGGCGACCAATGGCGAGAACATACGCGCCGTTTTGGTATCGAACACGTGCTGCGCATCGCCGAGGACGGCAGCGTCGAGGTCACGCGGGCATTGCGCGCCCGCTTGCAGTTCGTCGGTTCGGTGGCGCCAAAGCTCATCGATTGAACCAAGAAGAGGGGAGGGAGGAAAAATGACTGCACAAACCGCATGGCTGGTCGCCATCTTTGCCGTGGTGATCACGGGCGTCGTCGGCTTCTTCGTCGGCCGCCAGTTCGGCGCCGGCAAGGCGCGTATCGAGGAGCTCGAGTCCGAGGTCGCGCGTCAGAAGGGCGAGATCGAGGCCTACCGCCAGGAGGTCGCCACCCATTTCGACAAGACGGCGACCCTGTTCGTGTCGATGGCGGGCTCCTACAAGGAATTGTTCGAGCACCTGTCCTCGGGCTACGAGAAGCTGTCCTCGGGTTCGGCGCGCGAGCTGTTCCAGCAGCGCGTGGACGCATTGCTGGTGGGCAATGACCGTGACGGTGGCAGCGAAAAGCTGCTGGCTGCTACCGGCCTGGCCGCGGCGGCCGGTGCTGCAGGTGTGGCAGCGGCCAGTGTGCAGACAGGCGAGGCGGCATCGGCCGCGCCTGACGAGGGCTCCGCCCCGGCTACAGCCGTTGCCGAAGATGCCGAGCCGGTGCCGGTCACCGACGGTGCTGACGAGCTTGCAACTCCGGACCCGAGCGTGCAGCCCGCTGCGGCGGCGTCGTCTGCGGGCGAGCGCGCTGACGACGGCGTGCCGATGGTGGCGGCCGATGTACCTGCCGAGTCGGCGGAGACGGACACGACGGCGGAAGCAAAGCCGGACGCGCAGGCCGAAGCGTCTGCACTCGCCGACGATCCGCTCGCCGAGGAGGTCGTCGGTCATCATGCCGAGCTGCGGCGCGAGGACGTGAAGTAGCCGAGGATCGAGTACGCCCACTCAGGGGGCAAGGGCGTAGGCTGGCCTTGCCCCCTGAGTGGGCGCGTGGCATCCAGCGCGGGTTGCCGGCCGTGAACTTTGGCGGCGCCCTTGCGTCTGAGCGCACATGCTGTCTCTTGCGCGCATCCTGCTTGCCGGACTGTTCGCCGCCTTCGTGCTGGGCGGCTGCAGCGTTCGCATGGCGTATTCCCAGCTCGACTGGCTGGTGCCCTGGTACCTGCGCGACTATGTGATGCTTGATGCCGGCCAGCGCAACCTGCTCGACCGCCAACTGTCGGCGCGTCTCGACTGGCATTGCCGCACCCATCTCGCCGAGTACGCCGCCACGCTGCGCGAGGCGCAAACCACGCTGGCTGCAGACCGTATTGGCAGCAGCGACCTGTTGCCCTATCTCGCGCGTGGCGAGGGGTGGTGGCGGGAGATCCTTGCCGCGCTCGAGGACGATGCCCGCGTGCTGCTGCCGGCGCTGTCCGACGAGCAGGTCGATGAGTTGCAGCAGGCCTTCGAGCGTCGTCAGCGCGAGGCGCGCAAGGAATTCCTCGGCGGTGACGCCGCCGCCCAGCGCGAGGCTCGCATCGCACGCATGGAGAAGCGCTTGCAGCGCTGGTTCGGGCGCCTGACCACCGAGCAGCGCGTGCTGATCGGCGTCTGGAGCGATGCCCTCGAGCCGACGACCGAGGCCTGGCTGGACGAGCGTGCGCGCTGGCAGGCGGACGTGCTCGACGCGCTCCGCGTACGGGCAGATGGGGCAGCGTTCGCACCACGGGTCGCCGCCTTCATGGCGCCCGTGCAGGACGAGCCCACGCCAGGTTATCGCGCGCGACAGGCGCACAACCGGGATCGCAGCCTCGTCTTGCTTGCCGAGGTGTTCAATACGGCCACGCCGGCTCAGCGCCAGCGGCTGCAGCGTGAGCTCGAAGGGCTTGCGGCGCAGTTCGAGCGCCTGGCATGCGCAGCGCCGCAGGCCGCCGCGGGTTGAGCCGAGCGCGGCGATGCAGCTTCGGTGCCGCGCTCGCCTTTAGGGATCGCCCGGTCGATAATCGCGGGTTCTGATTCTGGCGACTACGCATGCAAAAGACCGAACTCGACCGTCTCGCCATTGGCATGATGGTGCTGTTCTGCACGATCTGGGGTGTGCAGCAGGTGGCGATCAAGCTCGCCAGCACGGGCATCTCACCGGTATGGCAGGCCGGACTGCGCTCGATCGGGGCGACGGTGATCGTGCTGTTGTGGGCCCACCTGCGCGGGGTGCGACTGGGGGAGCGGGACGGCACGCTGGTGCCGGGTGTGCTCGCCGGACTGCTGTTCGCCGCCGAGTTTGCGTTGATTTTCCTCGGGCTGGAGTACACAACGGCCTCGCGCGGGGTCATCTTCCTCTACACAGCACCCTTCTTCGTCGCCCTCGGCGCGGTCTGGCTGCTGCCGCAGGAACACATGCGCCGGGCGCAGTGGGTGGGCATGGCGCTGGCGTTCGGCGGTATTCTGGTGCTGTTCGGCGAGCATCTGTTCATGCCCACCGACCGCGCCTGGATCGGTGACCTGATGATCATGCTGGCGGCGGTGTTCTGGGCCGCGACCACGTTGACCGTCAAGGCCAGCGCATTGGCGCGGGTGTCGGCTGAAAAGACCCTGCTGTACCAGCTTGCGGTGTCGGCGCTGGTGCTGCCGCTGCTTTCGGTCGCGCTCGGCGAGCCCGGCGTGTTCGCGCCGACGCCGCTGGTGTGGGCGAGCCTGTTCTTCCAGACCTTCATCGTTGCCGGGATGTCCTACCTGGGCTGGTTCTGGCTGGTGCGCCAGTATCCGGCAACGCGGCTGTCGTCCTTTTCCTTCCTGACACCGGTGATGGGCGTGCTCGCGGGCGGGCTGCTGCTGGGCGAGGCGATGACACCTGCCGTGTTCGGTGCGCTTTTCCTCGTGGGGGCGGGCATCTGGGTGGCGAACCGGCCACGTTGATGTTCTATAGTGGCGGAGCCAATCAACGGAGTCAGCGCCATGCCCCGCCCCGCCGTCGAGTTCTGGTTCGAGTTCGCCAGCACCTATTCCTACTTGTCTGTGATGCGCATTGAGCGTGTGGCCGAGGCCGCTGGCGTGGAGGTGGCATGGAAGCCCTTCCTGCTCGGGCCGGTGTTTCTCGCCCTGGGCTGGAACGATTCGCCCTTCAATATCTACCCCCCCAAGGGGCGCTACATGTGGCGCGACCTCGAACGGCTGGCGATGAAGGAGGGCTTGCCCTTCCATCGCCCCAGCCGTTTCCCGCGCAATGGCCTACTGGCGGCGCGGGTCGCGCTGGTCGGGGTCGAGGCCGGCTGGGTCGCGCCTTTCGCACGCGCAGTGATGACGGCCAATTTCGCCGAGGACCGCGAGATCGGCGAAGCGGCCGTGATCGAGGACATCCTGCGCGCGCTCGGCCTGCCAGCCGATGAAGTCATGGCGCGAGCCCAGGCCGATGCCAACAAGCTGGCGCTGCGTTGCCAGACCGAGCGCGCGGCCGAACTGGGCTTGTTTGGTGCGCCGAGCTTTCGCGTCGGCGAGGAGCTGTTCTGGGGCAACGACCGCCTCGAGGACGCGCTGGCATGGGCGTGCGCCGGAGCGGCCTGAGGTACTTGCTACTTCTTCTTCTGCGCCTGTTCTTCCTCGTAACGCCGCTGGCGTTCCTCGTAGCGGTCGCGGTCGCGTTCGGCTTGCTGCGCGCGGCGGGAGGCCTCCTCGGCAGTGCGCTGGCGCGCTGCATCGCGTTCGGCATCGGCGGCAGCGCGTCGGCGGACCGCGTCGGCCGCAGCCTCCTCGCTACGCGTCTCGCGCTCGGCGCGAATGCGTTCGCTCTCCGGCGATGGGGCGATGCGGGCATCCGGGCTGGGTGGGGTGGGCTGGAGCGCCGGCAGTTGCGGCAGCGCTGTCGGCGCTTCGGGCGATTGCATGCTGCCAACGGCAGTCGGCCGCGCGCCTTCGGCAAGCAGCGCTTCTGCCGTGCGCTGGCGTTCGGCCAGGGTCAGGCGGCGTGCCTCGGCTTCTACGGCGCGGGCGCGCTGGATGGTCTCGAGGCGCTCCTTGCGCGCCTGGTCGATGCAGCGATTGACCAGAAAACGCTCGTAGCAGGCCGCCTCGGCGGTGGCGAAGCGGGCTTCGGCCTCTGCGCGCAGGGCCTTGCCTTCTGCCTCCAGGGCGCCGATGCGGGCGCGATCGGCGGTGCGCCGGGCATCGTCGGCCGGCGTCTGGGCGAGGGCGGACAGGGTGGTGGTGCCGAGCAGAGCGGCGAACAGGGCTCGGCGGAGGGTGGAGCGGAGCTCGGGCTTGAGCGTGCAGCGAGCGGGCAGGGTGAGGTGAGTCATGCGCACGGTGTTCCTGAGAGGATTCGGCTGGCGCGTAGAATAGCGCCTTTGCAACTGCCCGCGGCCCCGAAGCCGTGTATCCGTTCGTGATCAGTCTTCGCAATCTGCGCCTCGCTCGCGGCGCCAAGGTCCTCATCGAGGCCGCTACGCTGCAGATCCACCCCGGCTGGAAGGTCGGCCTCACCGGTGCCAATGGCAGCGGTAAATCCAGCCTGTTCGCCATGTTGCGCGACCAGCTCCACCCCGACCAGGGCGACCTCGACATGCCGCCGGGCTGGGTGATCGCCCACGTCGCGCAGGAAACGCCCGGTCTTGCACAGCCGGCAATCGACTACGTGCTCGATGGCGACGCCGAATTGCGGCGGATCGAGGCCGAGTTGGCCGCGGCCGAGGCGGCCCACGACGGGTCGCATATCGGTGAGCTGCATGCGCGCTTGCACGAGATCGGGGGCTATTCGGCGCGCGCGCGCGCGGCGGCGCTGCTCGATGGCCTGGGTTTCCTGCAGTCCGATATCGAGCGTCCGGTCGCGGACTTCTCCGGCGGCTGGCGCATGCGTCTTAACCTGGCGCAGGCGCTGATGTGCCGCTCCGACCTGCTGCTGCTCGACGAGCCCACCAACCACCTCGACCTCGATGCCGTGATCTGGCTGGAGGCGTGGTTGCGCGATTACCGCGGTACCTTGCTGCTCATTTCTCACGATCGCGAGTTCCTCGACGCCTGCGTCACCCATATCGCCCACATCGAACAGCAGAAGCTCGCGCTCTACACCGGCGGCTACTCCGACTTCGAGCGCCAGCGCGGCGAGCGCCTGATCCAGCAGCAGGCGATGTTCGAGAAGCAGCAGCGCGACATCGCGCATATGGAGGACTACATCCGCCGTTTCCGCGCCAAGGCCACCAAGGCGCGCCAGGCGCAGAGCCGGATCAAGGCGCTGGAGCGCATGGAGCGCATCGCCGCGGCGCATGTGGACACGCCCTTCAGCTTTGCCTTCCGTGACGCGCCGCCGGCGCCCGATCCGCTGCTGCAGATCGAGGACGGTGCGGTGGGCTACGGCGACAAGACCGTGCTCGAGCGCATTACGCTGACCCTGCGCCCGGGCGAGCGCGTCGGTCTGCTGGGGCGCAACGGTGCGGGCAAGTCGACCCTGATCAAGCTGCTGGCACATGAACTGCAACTGGCCGGTGGCCGCCGCCTGGAGGGCAAAGGCCTCGCTACCGGCTACTTCGCCCAGCATCAACTGGAAACGCTGCGCCCGGACGAGTCGGCGCTGCAGCACATGGTCCGCCTCGATCCGCAGACGCGCGAGCAGGAGTTGCGCGACTACCTCGGCGGTTTCGACTTCCGCGGCGATGGTGTAGGCGGCACCTCCACTCCGGCGACCACGCCTTGCGGCCCGTTTTCGGGCGGCGAGAAATCAAGACTCGCGCTCGCGCTGCTGATCTGGCAGCGACCCAATCTGCTGCTGCTCGACGAGCCCACCAACCATCTCGACCTCGAGATGCGCCACGCGCTGACCATGGCGCTGCAGGACTATGAGGGGGCGATGGTGCTGGTCTCGCACGACCGTGCGCTGCTGCGCGCCACCTGCGACCGCTTCCTGCTGGTCGATGGCGGATGCATCCAGCCCTTCGACGGCGACCTCGACGACTACCGCGACTGGCTCGCAAGCCGTCGCGCCGAGGTTGCCGCCGCAGCGGCTTGTCCCGACCAGGCCGCCGACAAAGCGGCGCGCAAGGCCGACCGCGCGCAGGCTGCGGCCGACCGCCAGGCGCGGCTGGCGGCGCGCCGCCCGCTGGTAAAGGAAGTGGAGCAGATCGACAAGCGCCTGACCGCGTGGAACAAGGAAAAGGCGGAGATCGATGCGAAGCTTGCCGATCCGGCGCTCTACACCGGCCCGCAGGCAGGCGAGGTGCCGGCCCTCAACAAGCGTCAGGCGGAGCTTGCCGAGCGCATCGAGGAGGCCGAGCTGCGCTGGCTGGAGCTCAACGAGGCCCTGGAGGCGATCCCGGCCGATTGAGGCGCGGCACCGATCATTGCGGCAGCCAGCGTACCGGGTCGATCTGCCAGCTTTCGAAGTCCTCGTGGCCGACAATGCGGTCCTGCGAACGGCGCAGGTCGATGTTCTGCGGCTTGAGGTAGTGTCCGGCGGTGTGAAAGATCACCTTGACCACAGGCTGCATCGGCTTGTCGTCGTTCTGCGACTGAACCACCGCCAGGCGGCGGCTCTCCAGCCGCACCAGGGCGCCGGTGGGATAGATGCCGACCGAGCGGATGAAGGCCTTGACCATGTCGGGCTTGAAGTGGCCGTCGGTCCAAGTCAGCAGCTTGCGCAGCGCCTCGGTGGGCGCCATGCCCTTGTGATAGACGCGGTTCGAGGTGATGGCGTCGTACACATCGACGATCGAACCCATCTGGCCGTAGAGGCTGATCTCGTCGCCGCGCAGCTTGTTCGGGTAGCCGCTGCCGTCGAAGCGCTCGTGGTGCTGGGCAGCGACGTCGAGGGCGATCTGGCTGATGCCGGGCGAGGCCTGCAGGATGATCTTGCTCTGCACGACGTGGCTCTTCATCTTGTCGAATTCGGCGTCGGTGAGCTTTGCCGGTTTGTTGAGAATCTCGTCGGGCACCTTGGCCTTGCCCACGTCGTGCAGCAGGGCGCCGATCGCGATCTCCCGGATCGTCGGGCGATCGAGTCCGAGGGTGCGGGCGAATGCGACCATCAGCGCACACACCGAAACCGAGTGCTGGAAGGTGTAGGCGTCGTGTTCCTTGAGGCGGGCCAGAGGCGCGAGGGCGTCGGGTTCGCAGAAGATGGAGTCGACGATGCGCTCGACCAGCGGCTCGATCTTCTCGAGCTCGATCTGCTTGCCGAGGCGGATGTCGGTCATCATGTCGCGCACGATGAGGTTGGCTTCGCCCTTGAGCGCGCGTGCGCGTTCGAACTCGCTGCCGGACTTGCGCGCGGTGGCGACGACGGGGGCCGGGGCGGCCTCTGGTTGCGGTGCTTCAGGCCTTGCAGGGGCCGCCTCGACAGCCGGTGGTTCGACCGCGACGACCGCTTCGGGGTCAATGCCGCGCTTGATGTCGATGAGGATTTCCTGGACCCCGGTCTCGCGCACGCGGCGTACCGTCTCCTCGTCGCCGACGAGAAAGCTGTTGCGCAGGAAATTGTGCTCCAGCCAGCTGCACTTGAGGTCGTGGATGTACACGCCCGGCTTCAGGCTGGAGATGGGGATGGGCTTGATCACGTCATCGCGTCCGCGCGAGTTCTTGTGTCCCGGATTATCCAATACGGGCATGCGTTATGGCACTGGTCCGCAGGGCCCCGGTCGAGGAGTATTGCACGGACACCTTGCGGTCGGCTTGCGATTCGTGACCGGCCGACGTCCCCGTGGCCACACACTGCTAGAATCCCGGATTTCCCGAACCTGTTAGCTGGAGTGCGTGGTGCGTATCGTCTGTCTCGACCTCGAAGGTGTGCTCGTCCCCGAAATCTGGATCGAATTCGCCGAACGTACCGGCATCCCCGAGTTGCGCCGTACGACTCGCGATGAGCCCAACTACGACACCTTGATGAAGTACCGCCTGGACATCCTGGCGCAGAAGAAGCTCGGCCTGCCCGATATCCAGGAGGTCATCGCCAGCATGGGGCCGATGGAGGGGGCGCGTGCCTTTCTCGACGACCTGCGTGACGCCTATCAGGTGGTGATCCTGTCCGACACCTTCTACGAGTTTGCCAAGCCGCTGATGAAGCAGCTCGGCCTGCCCACGCTGTTCTGCCACAGCCTGGAGGCCAACGCCGAGGGCATCCTGGTGAACTACCACCTGCGCATGCCGGACCAGAAGCGCGAGGCGGTCAAGCGCTTCAAGGAGCTCAACTTCAAGGTCGTCGCTGCAGGCGACTCCTACAACGACACCGCGATGCTTGGCGAAGCCCATGGCGGCATCCTGTTCCATCCGCCCGAGAACGTGGTGCGCGAGTTCCCGCAGTACCCGGTGGTGCGCGATTACGCTGCACTGCGCACCGAGATCGACCGCGCATTTGCCCGCGCCGGCTGAGCGTGTTGCCCGATATGCACCGCGAACGCTTCTACACCCTCTCCGCCTCCTGCCCCGACCGTGTCGGTATCGTCGCCCGGGTTTCCGGCTTCATTGCCGAGCACCAGGGCTGGATCCTCGAGACCTCGCTGCATGCGGAGCCGCCGCTGGAGGCGGGTGAGGTTGGGCGCTACTTCATGCGCATCGAGATCAAGGCCGACTCCCTGCCCTTCCATCTTGCCGAATTCCGAGAGCGCTTCCGCCCGCTTGCCGAAGAACTCGAGATGGAATGGAAGATCTCCGATTCGGCGGTCAAGAAGCGGGTCGTGGTGCTGGTGAGCAAGCAGGAGCACTGCCTGTACGACCTGCTCGCGCGCTGGCAATCGAAGGAGCTCGACATCGAGATTGCGTGCGTGGTCTCCAATCACGACACCTTCCGCGGCTTCGTCGAGTGGCACGGCATTCCCTTCCATCACGTGCCGGTGACGGCCGACAACAAGTCGAACGCCTACGCCGAGGTGCGGCGCATCTTCGAAGAGGTGCGTGGCGACACCATGGTGCTGGCGCGCTACATGCAGATCCTGTCGCCCGAGCTGTGTGCAGCCTATCCGGGACGCATCATCAACATCCACCACAGTTTCCTGCCCAGCTTCGTCGGTGCCAAGCCCTATCACCAGGCTTACGCCAAGGGCGTCAAGCTGATCGGTGCCACCTGCCACTACGTCACTGCCGACCTCGACCAGGGGCCGATCATCGAGCAGGACGTGATCCGCATCGACCACTCCGATGCGGTCGAGGACATGGTGCGCTACGGCAAGGACATCGAGAAGACCGTGCTCGCCCGCGGCCTGCGCTACCACCTCGAGGACCGGGTGCTGGTGCACGGCAACAAGACCATCGTGTTCCGTTGAAACCTGCGCGCTGTTCGCACCGAGCCCCGCGCGGGGCCTGTCCTTTATTGCGCTGAAACAATACGATAACGGGTTTGGATCGGCCCGCAACCAGAACTGGAACTCACCTCATGCAAAGCCCTGGCAATCAGATGATCTCGGTGGAGAAGATCGGCGGCACCTCGATGTCCGCATTCGGCGACGTGCTGCGCCACATCATGCTCTACGACAGCGCCCGGATCTACGGCCGCATCTTCGTGGTGTCGGCTTACTCGGGTGTGACCAACCAGCTTCTGGAGCACAAGAAGACCGGCCAGCCCGGCATCTACGCCCTCTTTGCCGACGGCGCTGACTACCATGCCGCGCTCGACGGCCTGGCCGTCAGCCTCAAGCAGCTCAACGCCGGCTTTGCCGAGCTGGGCCTGCCGCTCGACGTGGCCGATGCCTTCGTCGATGAGCGCATCGGCGAGGTCAAGAAGTACCTCGACGCGATGCACCATGTGCTCGCCAGCGGCTACATCCGTCGCGAGGACGTGCTGCTGGCTGCGCGCGAGGTGCTGGCCTCCATCGGCGAGTCGCACAGCGCCTTCAACAGCGTCGAGATGCTCAAGGCCAAGGGGATCAAGGCCATCCTGCTCGACCTCGCCGGCTTCCATGACGACGAGGCGTGGACCATCGACGAGCGCATCCACAACAGCTTCAAGGGCCTGGACATCGCCGGCAACGTGATTGTTGCCACCGGCTACACCAAGGGCACGGAAGGCATCATGCGCGAGTTCGACCGCGGCTACTCCGAGGTCACCTTCAGCAAGATCGCGGTCGAGGTGCGCCCGGCAGAAGCCGTCATCCACAAGGAGTTCCACCTGTCCTCGGCCGACCCTAACATTGTTGGCCTGGAGAACGCGGTGGTCGTGGGCGCCACCAACTACGACGTCGCCGATCAGCTCGCCGATGTCGGCATGGAGGCGATCCACCCCAAGGCGGCCAAGCCGATGGAACTTGCCGGTATTCCCATCCGCCTCAAGAACACCTTCGAGCCCGAGCATCCCGGCACGCTGATCACCAAGGACTACGTCGGCGAGCGCGCCCGTGTCGAGATGGTGACCGGCAGCGACAAGGTCACCCTGGTCGAGATTCACGATCCGAGCATGGTGGGTACGGTCGGCTTTGACCTGGGCATCATGGAGATCTTCTGCAGGCACGGCATCTCCTACATCCTCAAGGCCACCAATGCCAACTCCATTGCCCATGTGCTGTGGGAAAGCTCGGTGACGCCGGCGCTGGTCGCCGAACTCGAGGCGCGCTACGAGGTGGTCACCGTCAAGCCGAGCGCGATCGTGTGCGCGATCGGTTCGAACATCAGCATTCCGGGCGTGCTCGCGCGCGCCGCCCAGGCCCTGGCCGATGCACAGGTGAACGTGAACTGCGTGTCGCAGACGCTGCGCCAGGTGAACATGCAGTTCATCATCGAGCGCAGTGACTACAAGAACGCGATCATCGCCCTCAACCACACGCTGTGTGTCAGCCCGGGAGTGCCGGTCCCGCGTGCTTGAACCCCGCACTGCAGCCTGAACTGCAGTGGCAAAGCGGCATGATCGAGGCGACCTGCGGGTCGCCTCGATCGTTTCCGGGGGCGGGGAGTGCAGAGGCAGGCCGCAGAGGCGGCGGAGTTCAAACGATCGTTTGACTCGGGCTTATGTCCGTATAAAATAAAACGAACGTTTGATTGAGTCTGCCCTCGTGCAGGCCGGTCGCCCGACACCACCCGGAGGAGATACGCAATGCCCCAGTACGCCCCGCCCTTGCGCGACATGCAGTTCGTGCTGCACGAGGTCATCGACGCCGTCGGCCAGCTCCAGGCCTGCCCGCCACACGCCGAGCTCGATGTCGACACCTTCAACGCCGTGCTCGAGGAGGCGGGGAAGTTCGCCGCCGAGGTGACCTTTCCGCTCAACGTCGGAGGCGACAGCGAAGGTTGCAAGCTCGATCGTGCCACGCACGAGGTGCGCGCACCCGCCGGTTTCAAGGAGGCCTACGCGCAGTACGTCGCCGGCGGCTGGCCTTCGCTGGCCTGCGATCCCGAGCACGGCGGCCAGGGCCTGCCCCTGGTCCTCAACCAGTGCCTGTACGAGATGCTCAACAGCGCCAACCAGGCCTGGACGATGTATCCCGGCCTGTCGCACGGCGCCTACGAGGCCCTGCACGCGCATGGCTCGCCCGCCCAGAAGGCGCTGTACCTGCCGAAGCTGACCAGCGGCGAATGGACCGGCACCATGTGCCTGACCGAGCCACATTGCGGTACCGATCTCGGGCTGTTGCGCACCAAGGCCGAGCCGCAGGGTGACGGCACCTACCGCATCAGCGGCGAGAAGATCTTCATCAGCGCGGGCGAGCACGATCTCGCCGCCAACATCGTGCATCTGGTGCTGGCCCGCCTGCCCGACGCGCCGGTAGGCAGCAAGGGCATCTCGCTCTTCATCGTGCCCAAGTACCTGATCAACGGCGACGGCTCCCTCGGCGCGCGCAACGGCATCTTCTGCGGCGGCCTGGAGCACAAGATGGGCATCCACGGCAATGCCACCTGCCAGATGGTGCTCGAGAACGCGATCGGAACGCTGGTGGGCGAGCCCAACAAGGGCTTGCAGGCCATGTTCGTGATGATGAACGCCGCCCGCCTCGGCGTAGGCAACCAGAGCCTGGGGCTGACCGAGGTTGCCTTCCAGAACGCGCTTGCCTACGCCAAGGAGCGCATCCAGATGCGCAGCCTCACCGGCCCCAAGGCCACCGACAAGCCGGCAGACCCGATCATCGTGCATCCCGATGTACGCCGCATGCTGCTTACCGCCAAGGCCTATGCCGAAGGTGCGCGCGCGCTGCTGTGCTTCTGCGCGGTGCTGTCGGACAAGGAGCTGCACCACCCTGACGAACAAGTGCGCCAGGACAGCGCCGAGCTGCTTGCGCTGCTGACCCCTATCGCCAAGGCCTTCGTCACCGACAACGGCTTTGCCGCCACCAACGAGTGCATGCAGGTCTTCGGTGGCCATGGCTACATCAAGGAGTGGGGCATGGAGCAGTTCGTGCGCGATGCCCGCATCAACATGATCTACGAGGGTACCAACACCGTGCAGAGCCTGGACCTGCTCGGACGCAAGGTGCTTGGCAACAACGGCGCCACACTGCAGAAGTTCGGCCGCATGGTGGGCGCGCTGCTGCGCGAAGAGGGGGGCAATGAAAAGATGTCGGAGTTCATCAGCCCGCTCGCGCAACTTGCCGAGCAGATGATCAAGTTCACCTCCGAGATCGGCGCCAAGGCCTTGCAGGACCCGGATGAGGCGGGAGCCGCCGCGGTGCCTTACCTGCGCGTGGCTGGGCACCTGGTGTTCGGCTACTTCTTCGCGCTGATGGCCGCGGTCGCGCTCAAGAAGCTCGCCGCCGGCAGCACCGACCCGTTCTACACTGCCAAGCTGCAGACCGCACGCTTCTACTTCGCCCGCCTGTTCCCGGAGACGGCGATGCTGATGCGTGCGGCGCGTGCGGGCAGCGCGGCGCTGATGGATACGGATGCCGCACTGGCCTGATGCCGGGTAACCGGGGGGTATCCGCCCTCCGGCCCGTAGCACTCGAGGAGGGATGGCTTACAGATGTCGAAGAGCACGAGTACAAACGAAAGCCCGGTTCAGTTCGAGCCCGAGTTCATCGCCGGTGTGCGCGAGATTTTCGAGCGCAATATCGCATTCAATGCGCTGATGGGCCTGCGCATCGAGGACATCGATGGGGTACGTGCCACCGGGCGAATCGAGATGCGCCCGGAACTGGTGGGACACTTTCTGCACAACCGCATCCACGGCGGGGTCATATCGGCCTGCCTCGACGCCATGGGCGGCCTGGCGGTGATGGGGGCGATCGGCGCCCGTCATCTGGACGAGCCGGTTTTGCAGCGCCTGCACCGTTTCTCCCGTCTTGGAACCATCGACCTGCGGGTCGATTACCTGCGCCCCGGCATCGGTGAGTCCTTCCGCATGGAGGCCGAGGTGCTGCGCCTGGGGTCGCGCGTCGCCTCGACGCGGATGGGCTTTCTCGCCGCCGATGGCAAGCTGCTCGCCACCGGCTCGGCGGCCTACATCGTGTCGTGAGCGGTGCGATGAGTGCGCCTGTTGCCACCATCCAGCGCGGCAAGCTCGCTGCCGCGCTGCCGCCGCCAGCCGGGGGCGAGATCTTCCAGACCCTGTTCGCCAACCCGGCCTGCCGGATCGAGCGCATTGTCTCCCATGGCCATGCAAGCGCCTCCGGCGAGTGGTACGACCAGGCCTGGGACGAGTGGGTAGCGCTGCTCGCTGGCGAGGCTGTGCTCGAGTTCGACGGCGGCGACACGATCACACTCACCGCAGGCGACTGGCTTGCCTTGCCTGCGCACTGCCGGCACAGGGTGGCGTCAACCAGTGCGGATGCGCTATGGCTGGCGGTGCATTGCACAGCATCGGGCTGAGTCGCGCAGCCCGTTGGGGGGCGGAGCGACGCCGGCCGTCTCCGAGGCCGAGACGGCCCGCTGCATCTCTCCTTACCGACTTGCCAGGTAACCCCGCCAGCCACCGAAGTGGCTGATCTCGGTCGCACCGGCGATGCCTGAGGGCTCGCAGATGAAGCCGATCTCCCAGCGGCCGTCCGCCAGTTCGACCTTGCCGAGCCCGAGCGGGCTCGGGATGCCGGCCAGGAAGCTGCCGAACTCGGCAGCGGGCAGTTCCCACATCTCCACCTCAATGGCGCACCCGTCTTCGGCCACCCTGACCATCCCCGGGCGCAGCGGTGGGCCGCCGGCCAGCGCGTAGAGCCGGTAGTGCGGACTGCTGACAGTGCGTTCGAGCAGTCGCGCACCGCGTGTGGTGAGCTGGTGGTTCAGCGGCAGGCCTTGCAGGTGGGCGCCGCACACGACGATGGCGAGCCGGTCGTGCTGGGCGCGGCCGACGGGGCGGGGGGTGTCGAGCGTGTGCCCCCCGGTGAGCGGCAGCTCGGCCTGGACGCGCTGGAAAGCGTCGGCGAGCGAGAGCAGGTATTGGTCGGTGAAGGCGCGGCCGAACAGGGTAACGCCCCAGGGCAGCGCGTTCTTCATTACTGCGCTGGGCACGGCCACGGCCGCGTAGTCGAGCAGGTTCATGAAGTTCGTGTAATGGCCGAGGTCGCTGTTGCGCAGCACCGGTTCGGCTGCGAGCTCGGCCAGTGTCACCGGGCGACCGATGGTGGGTGTGAGCACGCAGTCGAGCTCGGCGAGCAGTGCGTCACAGCGTGCCTTGTAGGCCTGCAGGCGGTACTGGGCCTCGAAGGTCTGGACTGCGGTCGCGCCTGGTGCCTTGGCGAGCACAGTCCGGATCACCGGTAGCACGGCGTCCGGCGTGCGCTCCATGAGCGGGCCGACCACACTGTAGCGCTCGGCCACCCAGGGGCCCTCGTAGAGCAGGCGGGCAGCCTCGAGGAAGGGCGTGAAGTCGATCTCCACGGCCTCGCCGCCGATTGCGCGCAGCCGCTCGATGGCGCTGGCGAACAGCGCCGGCCCCTCCGTGCAGCCGAAGAACTCGAGGTCCGCGGGGCGCGGCACGCCGAAGCGGAAGGGCAGCGGCGTGCCGAAGGCGGCGGCGTGGTTCCAGGACGGGTTGTGGCGGCTGTAGGGGTCGAGCGCATCAAGGCCAGCGCACAGACCCAGCAGGCGGGACGCCTCGCTGGCGGTGGCGGTGAAGAAGGTGACGCAGTCCAGTGTGCGGCAGGCCGGCACGACGCCGGCGGTCGACAGCAGGCCGCGCGAGGGCTTGGTGCCGACCAGGTTGTTGAACGCGGCCGGCACCCGGCCGGAGCCCGCGGTGTCGGTGCCGAGCGCAAAACTCGCGACGCCAAGGGCAACGGCCAGCGCCGAACCGGCACTCGAGCCACCCGCGGGGTAGTCGGGCAGCACCGCATTGCGGCAGGCACCATAGGGTGAGCGGGTGCCGTTGAGCCCGGTGGCGAACTGGTCAAGGTTGGCCTTGCCGATGGGGATGGCGCCGAGCGCGACGAGGCGCTCGACCACGGTCGCCGAGCGTGCCGGCGTGTAGGCGAACGCCGGGCAGGCGGCCGTGGTCGGGATGCCGGCAAGGTCGATGTTGTCCTTGATGGCGAAGGGGATGCCGAACAGGGGCAAGTCGGCTGGCGACTGATGTTCGAGCGCGGCGAGGTAGGGCTCGAGTTCGGCTTCGTCGAGCACGTGGATGAACAGCCGGTACTCCGCGTTGAGCGCGAGCGCGCGGGTGCGCAGCGCGCCGATCAGGCCGCGCGGCTCGATGCGGCCGTCGCGATAGGCGGCAAGCAGGGCGTCGAGACGCAGGTCGAAGGGGTGGCTGAGGGAATGGCCGAAGGGATCGCCGAGGGCTTGGTCGAACTGCGGGGTGTTCATGCTTCCTCCAGGATCAGGACGCGTTGGCCGGCGCGTACCGGCGAGCCGGGCTGCACACGGACCTCTTTGACGATGCCGTCGCGTGGCGCGGTGAGGGGGATCTCCATCTTCATCGACTCGAGCACGACCAGCGTGTCGCCTGCGCTGACGCGCTGGCCGGCCTCTACCCGGACCTGCCACAGGTTGCCGGCGATGTGGCTCTCGATACCGTGCTCGCCGTGGCCGAGTGCCGCATCCTCGCCCAGGTCGGGGGCGACGTCCTCAGCCTCGAAATGGGCCTGGCCGCTGGCGATCCAGCGTTCGCGCTCGGCGTCGAAGGCGGCGCGCTGCTGGGCGCGGAAGGCGGCGATGCCGTCGGCTTCGCGGGCGAGGAAGGCCTGGTAGTCGGAAAGGCGCAGCGTGCTCGGCTCGATCTCGATCGTGTGGCGGCCGAGCGGGAAGTCGTGGCGGATGCGCAGCAACGCCTCGGCCGACACCGGGTGGAAGCGGATCTGGTCGAAGAAGCGCAGCAGCCAGGGCTTGCCGTCGAAGGCCGCCACCTGGCGGTAGCGGTTCCACATCTGCAGCGTGCGGCCGACGAACTGATAGCCGCCCGGCCCTTCCATGCCGTAGATGCATAGATAGGCGCCACCGATGCCGACCGAGTTCTCGGCGGTCCAGGTGCGCGCCGGGTTGTACTTGGTGGTGACCAGCCGGTGACGCGGGTCGAGCGGCGTGGCCACCGGCGCACCCAGGTAAACGTCGCCCAGGCCCATCACCAGATAGCTCGCCTCGAACACCGCGCGCTGCACTGCGTCGAGATCGGGCAGGTCGTTGATGCGGCGGATGAACTCGAGGTTGCTCGGGCACCAGGGGGCGTCCTTGCGCACCGTGGTCATGTATTTCTCGATCGCCAGGCGGCAGGCGGGGTCATCCCAGGACAGCGGCAGATGCACGATGCGCGAGGGCACTTCCAGATCGTCCTGGGCGCAAACGCCCGCCCAGAGTGCTGCGATGCGTTCGAGCAGTTCGGCCAGCGGCAGGGTCTCCGGCCGGTAGTGCAGTTGCAGTGAGCGGATGCCGGGGGTGAGATCGACCAGGCCGTCCAGCCCAAGGGCCTCGATCGCCTGCATCAGCGCGTGGGCGCGGAAGCGCAGCACGAGGTCGAGTTCGGCCGGGCCGATCTCCAGCAGCAGGTGGGTGTCGCCGGAAAGGCGCGCCACCAGCCGGGTGTCGGCTTCGCCGAGTTCGAGCACGATGGGCGAAGCGGGCGTGATGGGCGCGCTATATGCCGGGTAGGGCTGGGCGAGGGTGTGCGCCTCGGCCTGCCGGGCACCCGCGAGCTCACGAGCAGTAGCGAGTGCCACCGGCACGAAGCGCAGCTTGTCGCCGGCCTTCAGCTGGCCGAGCTGCCACAGGTCGGCCTCGATCACCGTCACCGGGCAGACGAAGCCGCCCAGGCTGGGGCCGTCGGGGCCGAGGATGACCGGCATGTCGCCGGTGAAGTCCACCGCTCCGACCGCGTAGGGGTTGTCGTGGATGTTGGACGGGTGCAGCCCGGCCTCGCCGCCGCTGTCGCGTGCCCATTCCGGCTTGGGGCCGATCAGGCGCACGCCGGTGCGGCTGGAGTTGAAATGCACCTCCCAGGCGGTGGCGAAGAAGCGCTCGATGTAGGCTGGGCTGAAGTACTCGGGCGCGCCGTGCGGACCGTAGATCACGCGTAGCTCGCGTACGGCCGGCGGGGCCGGGGTCAGCGTGGCGGGCAGGCTGCTGCCGGCGGCGGACTCGCTCAGCGGGAGCAGGTGCAGTACGTCGCCGCCGCGCAGCGCGCGGCCGCCATGGCCGCCGAACTGGCCGAGGGTGAAGGTGCTTTGGCTACCCAGGTAAGCCGGCACGTCGAGGCTACCGCGCACGCACAGGTAGCTGCGGGTGCCGCTGCCGGCGATGGTGCCGAAGACCAGGCGGCTGCCGGCCGGAATGAAGATGGCCGTGTTCATCGGTTGCGGCTGGTCATCGAGGGCGAGCGGAATGTCCGCGCCGGTGACTGCCACCACGGCATCGCAGTTGAAGCGCAGCACCGGCCCACTCATGGTGATTTCGAGCGCAGCGGCGCCTTCCGGATTGCCAAGCAGGCGGTTACCCAGGCGCAGGGCGCGGTCGTCCATCGGACCGGAGGGAGGCACTCCCACGGCCCAGTAGCCCAGCCGCCCCGGCCAGTCCTGCACCGTGGTCTGGGTGCCGGCAGTGATGAACTCGATGCTGTGGCTGCGGTAGCGCAGGCCCTCCAGGCACCGCGTCCACGGCTGGCCGCTGGCAAAAGGCGCATCGGCGAGGATCTGGCGCAGGTAGTCGCGGTTTGTCTCGACACCATACAGGCGGCTGGAGGCGAGTGCCTCGTCCAGGCCAGCGATGGCCGCCTTGCGGTCGTCGGCGTGGGTGATCAGCTTGGCGATCATGGGATCGAAGTACGGCGGGATCTCGCAGCCGGCCTCCACCCAGGTGTCGATGCGCAGCGCCTGGCCGTCGGCGGGCGGAAAGGCCACCGCCGTCAGCAGGCCGGGGCAGGGCTGAAAGTCGCGGCCCGGGTCTTCGGCGTACAGTCGCGCCTGGATGGCGTGGCCGCGCGGCCGCAGGCCGGCCGCAAGCTCGGCCAGCGGCGGCAGTTCGCCGGCGGCGAGTTGCACCATCCACGCCACCAGGTCCACACCCCAGACTTGCTCGGTGACGCCATGTTCCACCTGCAGGCGGGTGTTCACCTCGAGGAAGTAGAAGGCGCCGGCCGCGCTGTCGTACACGAATTCCACCGTGCCGGCTGAGCGATAGTTCACCGCGCGTGCCAGTCGCACCGCGGCTTCGCACAGCGCCTCGGCCGTGCCTGCAGGCAGGTTCGGCGCCGGTGTTTCTTCCAGCACCTTCTGGTTGCGGCGTTGCACCGAGCAGTCGCGAACGCCGAGCGCGATCACTTCGCCAGCGCCGTCGCCGAACACCTGCACCTCCAGGTGGCGGGCGCGTTCGATGTATTTCTCGATGAAAACCCCGGCGTCGGAGAAGTTGTTCTCGCCCAGGCGGCGCACCGCGTCGAACTGCTGCGCGAGCTCAGCGGCGTCCCAGCACACGCGCATGCCGATGCCACCGCCGCCCGCGGTGCTCTTGAGCATGACCGGGTAGCCGACGGTGGCGGCGGCGGCGAGGGCCTCGTCCACCGAGGCGAGCAGACCGGTGCCTTCGAGCATGGGCACGCCATGGGTCTTGGCCAGCGCGCGTGCGGTGTGCTTGAGGCCGAACACCCGCAGTTGTTCGGGGGTGGGGCCGATGAAGGCGATGCCGGCAGCCTCGCAGCGTTCGGCGAAGGCGGCGTTCTCTGACAGAAAGCCGTAGCCGGGGTGGATGGCGCCGACGCCGCGCTCAAGGGCGATGGCGAGGAGCTTGTCCACCGCAAGATAGGTCTGCGCCGCCGCGCCTTCACCCAGGCTGTGGGCCTCGTCGGCTTCGATCAGATGGCGGCTGGCGGCGTCGGCTTCGGAATACACCGCCACCCCGGTCGTGCCCAGGGCCTTGAGGGTGCGCAGGATGCGGCAGGCAATCGCGCCGCGGTTGGCGATCAGGACTTTGTCGAACATGGTTTCACCCGATGGAGTCGAGCTGCGGCGGGTCGTCCCGCCCGGATCGGTGCCGCGGGGGTCGTCCCCCGTGGGGCTGCAGGCAGCCAGGGGTGTCAGCGCGCGGCGGCGTCCCAGATCAGGACTTCGGCCGGGGTGGGGTTGTAGCCGTTGCACGGGTTGTTCAACTGCGGGCAGTTGGAAATCAGAACGATCACGTCCATCTCGGCGCGCAGTTCCACATACTTGCCGGCGGCGGAGATGCCGTCTTCGAAGCTCAGCCCGCCTTCCGGCGTGACCGGCACGTTCATGAAGAAGTTGATGTTGGCACCGATGTCGCCCTTGTCCAGACGGCCGTCATGCAGGCAACCGCACAGGAAGTTGTCGCGGCAGGCGTGCATGTGCAGCTTGTCGAGCGCGTAGCGCACGGTGTTGCTCTCCTGCGCGCAGGCGCCACCCAGGGTGTCGTGGCGACCGCAGGTGTCGGCGACGATGGTCAGCAGCGGCTTGCCCAGGTTGGAGTACAGCACCGTGCCGGTACTCAGGTAGATGCTGGCCTGGCGGCGCAGGGTGCGCTGGGGGTCGTAGCGCTCGCGCGGGTTGGCCGCGCTGTAGAACAAAGTGTCGACGGCCTGGTTGCCCTCCAGATCGAGCAGGCGGACGGTCTGGCCGGTCTTGACTTCGCCGACCCAGGGCTCGCCGGCAGGGATCACGTGACGGGCGACGGCGGTTTCGGGGGTGAGTGCGCTGGCGGTGAGTGTGCTCATGGTGGCGGCCCTCACAGGTAGAGGTTTTCGGTGTTGATGAAGCCGCGCACGTTTTCCGGGCGCGAGGTCCGGCAGTGCTCGGCGACGGCCGGGTCGGCCTGCATCCAGCTCAGGCGTACTGGCTTGGGCGCGTAGTCTGGCGACGGATCCATCGGATGCTGCAGGGCGGTCATCACCACCAGCGTGTCCATCGGGGCATACAGCTCGATATGGTCGCCAGGCTTGCTGTTGCCGGGCACGAAGTGCATGCCGCCCGCCGCATCCACGCTGACGCGGGAGAACAGGTTCAGCACCATCAGCAGGTCCTCCAGCCCCATCCCCCATTTGCCCAGCTCCACCAGCAGGTTGTCGGTGCCGTTGCGGTGGCAGGCGTTGCGCAGCGTCTGATAGGGGCCGTCGCCATACTTCTCGCGCACTTCGTCGGCATTGAGTACGCCGCCCAGGCTGTCGCTCCAGCCCGTGGTGTCGGCGGTGATGGCCGCCAGCACGCGGCCCATGTCCGAGTACAGGCAATGGCCACGGGTGAGTCTGGCGGTGTGCTGGCACTTGAGCGAGTCGGGCAGGTTCAGGCGTTCGGTTTTCTCGAAAGCGTTGAACAGCAGCATGCTGACGTTGGCGCCGCCCTCGAGATCGGTGAGGCGCAGCAGCCGGCCGCGGCGCAGGATGAAGGAGCGGTGGCCGCCACCGGGCAGGACTTCCTCGTGCAGCGCGGGGTAGGGCAGCGGGCTGGCGTGGGGCGTGAGCGTGTTGGTCATGGGGAACTCGTCATGCGGTCTTGAGCGCGCCGGTCACATGGGCGGGCAGCGCGGCGACGGCCTCGCGGGTGGCGCGGCGGTCGAGGTTGAGGGGGAGGTCGTAGGTGATGCGGGCGCCGTAGGCGCCGGGTGCCTGCGGGTCGTTGCGCACCTTGTCGAACACCAGCAGGCGGGTGCCGAGGGTGAAGCCCTCGGACAGGTCATGGGTGACCATCAGTACGGTGAGCCCCGTCTCCTGCCAGAGCTCTAGCAGCAGCGCGTGCATGTCCTTGCGGATGCCGGGGTCGAGCGCCCCGAAGGGCTCGTCCAGCAGCAGCATGCGCGGCTTCATGATCAGCGCCTGGGCAATCGCCAGGCGCTGCTGCATGCCGCCGGACAGCTGGCTGGGGTACTTGTCGAGCGCGTGGTCGAGGCCGACGCGGCGCAGCAGCTGCGCGGCCTGCGTGCGCGCCTCGGCCTTGGCGCGGCCGAACAGGCGACCAAGCAAGGGGGCGCGCGGCAACTCCAGCCCGAGGGCGACGTTGTCGAGCACGCTCAGGTGCGGCAGGACCGAGTAGCGCTGGAAGACGATGCCGCGGCTGGGGTCGGGTTCGGCCACCAGGGGCTTGTCGTCGAGCAGGATCTGGCCCCTGTGCGGGCGCTCCTGGCCGAGCAGCATGCGCAGGAAGGTGGACTTGCCGCAGCCGGAGGCACCGACCAGGGCGCAGAACTCGCCCTGGTCGATGTCCAGGCGCAGATTTTCGAGCACCGTCTGGTCGCCATACTGCTGCCAGACATTGCGGACCTGGATGAAGCTCATGCTCGACCTCCTTCGTACCAGGGGAAGGCGGCACGGGTCAGACGCTTCAGGCCGAGATCCATCAGCCAGGCGAGCAGCGTGATCCATGCCACGTAGGGCAGGATCACGTCCATGGCCAGGTAGCGGCGGACGAGGAAGATGCGGTAGCCGAGGCCGTCGGTGGAGGCGATCGCCTCGGCGGCGATCAGGAACAGCCATGCAGAACCGAGCGCCAGCTGCAGCGCGATCAGCAGGCGCGGCAGCAATTGCGGTAGCACCACGCGCAGGATCAGCGTCCAGGTGTTGGCGCCCAGGGTCTGGGCCTTGATCAGCAGCTCGGCGGGGATCTCTCGCGCACGCTGTTCGAGGTCGCGGGCGATCACCGGGGTGATGCCGAGCACGATCAGCATTACCTTGGATAGCTCGTCCAGGCCGAACACGATGAACAGCACCGGCAGGATGGCCAGCGGTGGAATCATGGACACCACGGTGAGCAGCGGCGACAGCGCGGCGCCGAACAGCGGTAGGCTGCCGGCGAGGATGCCCAGGCTGAGGCCGAGTGCAGCAGCAATGGCCAGCCCCATGGCGAGCCGCTTCAGGCTCGCGGCCGTGTCGTCCCACAGCAGGTAGCGGCCGCTGCGCGGATCCTCCTTGAAGGCCATGCGCTCGACAGCGTCGGCCATCTGCACCACGCTGGGCAGCAGCTTGTCCTGCGGGTTCTCGGCCAGGCGTGCGGCCGAGCCGGCGAGGTAGGCGACCAGCAGCAGGGCGAAGGGCAGCATCGCCAGGCTGATCCGCCAGCTGGGGCCGGGTTTTCGGTTGATCAGGCGCATCTGGGGCTCCGTGGCTCCAAGGCTAGGGGGCGGCCGCCGCCTGTGCCATGCAGCCGGGGCTGCAGGCACGCGGGGCAAGCGTGCCGGGGCGGAAGCGTTAGTCGAGCTTGCCGTCGGCGGCCATCCGCATGTAGGTCGGGTCGAAGCGCAGCTTCACGTTGGCGGCGTTGCCGGTGGTGCCGCCGGGGAAGCTCATGCCCACTGCGTCGGCGCTGCGCGCGCCCTCGCCGAGCAGGCCGTGTTTGAAGCTGAACTCGGCGACCTTGGTCATGGTTGCCGGCAGCGCCGCGCTTTCGGTGAAGGCCAGCGCCTCGGCGGCGGAGTAGAACATGCGGGTGGCGGCGAGCTGGGCTTCATAGCCGGCGAGGTCGGTGCCCGCCGCTGCGGCCATATGGGTGCGCGCCGCCTCCCCGGCGGGGGTGTCGGCACTCATGACCGACATGACCTCGTACCAGGCGCCGGCCAACGCCTTGCCAAGAGCCGGGTTGTCGCCCAGGGTGCGGGTATTGACCACCATCAGGTCGATGATCTCGCCGGGGATCTGGCTGGAGTCGAACACCTTGCTGACCTTGGGCATGGCGGTGACCTCGGCGAGCAACGGGTTCCAGGTCGCCACCGCCTGTACCCCCGAGGTGGCGAAGGCGGCTACCAGGTCGGCATCGGAGGTGTTGACCACCTTGATGTCGCGCTCGCTCAGCCCGACGGACTCGAGCCCGCGGGCGAGCAGGTAGTGAGAGACCGAGAGCTCGACCAGGTTGACCGGCAGGCCCTTCAGATCGGCCAGTGTCTTGCCCTCGCCCTTGAGCACGATGCCATCGTTGCCGTTGGAGAAGTCGCCGACGATCAGCGCGGTGGAGTCGACGCCGCCTGCGGCCGGGATCGTCAGTGCATCCATGTTGGTCATGGCGCAAGCGTCGAAGCCGCCCGCGGTGTACTGGTTGATCGACTCGATGTAGTCGTTGACCTGAACGACGTCGACCTTGATGCCGTACTTGTCCGCCCACTTGGCCATGATGCCGCTCGAGGCCGCGTATTCCCAGGGCATCCAGCCAGCGTAGATCGTCCAGCACACCTTGAAGCTGGACTTGGGCGCGGCCTGGGCGGGCGTTGCCACGGCGAGGGACAGCGTAAGCGCAGCTGCTGCGGCTGCTGCAAGGGTGCGGAACTGGGTCATGAGAACCTCCGTGCGGTTATCGGGTCGGGCGGGAGCGGCACATCACCGGTGACGGTGCGTTCTCCCGGGCTTTTATCCCGCCGTGTAACCTCGCCAGAGGTCGATGACTCTCGGACCAGCCACCCGCTCGCGCGGGCCGGAACCCTAGTCATCCATTCCAGATTGTGCTGTGCGACGTCCGTGCTTAGGCGCCGCTCCTGCATGGTCAACGTAAAGCGAGGATCGTGCCAGCTCCCAAGTCCCTGTGTTTGCTGGGCGTTTCGTGCCTAACATCGGTCAAGATCAATACTGGCTGCACTGATTTGGTGCATCGTGCTCGAGCATGGTGCCGGCTGGCGTTTGCACCACGCCGGGATCTGCCCGCATCGAGGTGTACCTTGCGCATGCCGGGTGTCGCAGCCGGCAGCTCGGCGAGTGCGGGGGGAAAAAAAACGGCGCCCCGCAGGGCGCCGCTCGAAACAGGACCGGAGGAGAGCGGTCCCGCAGGTGAAGTGCTTGGCCTTGCGGCTCAACTGCGATAAGCGGACTCCCCGTGCGCCGTGATGTCCAGGCCCTCGCGCTCCTCTTCTTCGGGCACGCGCAGGCCGACCAGGATGTCCGCGATCTTGTAGGCGATGAAGGCGACCACTGCCGACCACACGATGGTGACGATCACGCTCCAGGTCTGGATCCAAACCTGGGCGCCCATGGCGAAGTCCTCGCCGCCGGTGCCGCCCAGGGCGGGCGCAGCGAACACGCCGGTGAGAATCGCGCCGACGATGCCGCCCACGCCATGCACGCCAAACACGTCGAGGGCGTCATCGGCGCCCAGCATGTGCTTGAGGCCATTGACGCCCCACAGGCAGATGAACCCGGACAGCGTGCCGATCACGATCGCGCCCATCGGGCCCACCGAGCCGCAGGCCGGGGTGATGGCGACCAGGCCGGCGACCGCGCCCGAGGCTGCGCCCAGCATCGAGGGCTTGCCCTTGAGCAGGGCCTCGGCCAGCGACCAGGCCAGCACCGCGGCGGCGGTGGCGAACAAGGTGTTGATGAAGGCGAGCGCCGCGCCCGAGGTGGCCTCGAGGTTGGAGCCGGCATTGAAGCCGAACCAGCCCACCCACAGCAGCGAAGCGCCGACCATCGTCAGCGTCAGGCTGTGCGGTGCCATCGATTCGCGACCGAAGCCGATGCGCTTGCCGACCATGTAGGCGCCCACCAGGCCAGCGATACCGGCGTTGATGTGCACCACCGTGCCGCCGGCAAAGTCGAGCGCACCGTCCTCCAGGAGGTAGCCGCCCGGACCCCACACCATGTGGCAGATCGGCAGGTAGCAGAAGGTGAACCAGATCACCGAGAAGATCAGCACCGCCGAGAACTTCATGCGCTCGGCGAAGGCGCCGACGACGAGTGCGCCGGTGATGCCGGCAAAGGTGGCCTGGAAGGCGATGAAGGCGAATTCGGGCAGCTTCACGTTGTCGGTGAAGGTGTCGGCGAGCGAGTCGATGGTGACGCCGGACAGGAAGACCTTGTCGAGCGAGCCGATGAAGGGGGTGCCCTCGGTGAAGGCCAGGCTGTAGCCATAGACGGCGAACAGCAGTGCGTTGAGCGAGAACACGGTCATCACCTGCATCAGCACCGACAGCATGTTCTTGGCGCGCACCAGGCCGCCATAGAACAGCGCCAGGCCGGGCAGGGCCATCATCAGCACGAGAAGGGTCGCGGTCATGATCCAGGCGACATCGCCCTTGTGCACCTCGACGGCGGCTTCGGCCGCCTCCTGGGCGAGGGCGCCGCCGGAGACGGCGGGCAGGCCGACAAGAAGGCTTGCAGACAGCAGCGTATGGATTGTTTTCATTTTGGGTGTGCTCGCTTACAGGGCGTCGGTACCGGTCTCACCGGTGCGGATGCGGATGACCTGCTCGAGATCGAAGACAAAGATCTTGCCGTCGCCGATCTTGCCGGTGGCGGCGGACTTCTCGATGGCTTCCAGAGCCTGGTCGAGCACGTTGTCGTCGACAGCTGCCTCGACCTTCACCTTGGGCAGGAAGTCGACGACATACTCGGCGCCACGGTAGAGCTCGGTATGGCCCTTCTGGCGGCCGAAACCCTTGACCTCGGTGACGGTGATGCCCTGCACGCCGATGGCCGACAGTGCTTCGCGGACTTCGTCGAGCTTGAAGGGCTTGATGATCGCGGTGATGAACTTCATGGTCTTCTCCGGTGCGCGGGCGGGGCGCCGTAGCGCCCCGCCCTGCGGTTTGCGAGCCGGCAGGCGACGCCTGCCGGGTGAGGCTTGCTGGCTGATGCTTACTTCGTCACGAACTCGGGGTAGGCTTCCTGACCGCACTCGGTGAGGTCGGTGCCTTCGTACTCTTCCTCGGCCGTGACGCGAATACCCATCACCGCCTTGAGCACGCTCCACACGATCAGGCTGCACACGAAGACCCACACGAAGATGGTCAGGGCACCGACGATCTGGCCGATGAAGCTGACGTCGCCGTTGGTGACCGGCACCAGCAGCAGACCGAGCAGGCCGCAGCTGCCGTGCACCGAGATGGCGCCGACGGGGTCGTCGATCTTGAGCTTGTCGAGGAAGGTGATCGACAGCACCACCAGCACACCGCCTGCGGCGCCGAACAGGGTTGCCACCAGCGGGGTCGGGGTCGAAGGCTCGGCGGTGATCACCACCAGGCCGGCGAGCGCGCCGTTGAGCAGCATGGTCAAGTCACCCTTGCCGAACATCAGCTTGGAGACGATCAGTGCGGCTACCGCACCACCGGCTGCGGCAGTGTTGGTGTTGAGGAACACCATGGCCACCGAGTTGGCGTTGGCGATGTCGCCCAGCTTCAGCACCGAACCGCCGTTGAAGCCGAACCAGCCCATCCACAGGATGAAGGTGCCGAGCGTGGCCAGCGGCAGGTTGGCGCCGGGGATGGCGCGTACCTCGCCGTTGGGGCCGTACTTGCCCTTGCGGGCGCCGAGCAGCATCACACCGGCGAGCGCGGCAGCCGCACCGGCCATATGCACGATGCCCGAGCCGGCGAAGTCCGAGAAGCCGAGGTCGCCCAGGTTGTACAGGCCGAGGACGTCGTTCTCGCCCCAGGTCCAGGAGCCTTCCATCGGGTAGATGAAGCCGGTCATGACGATCGCGAAGGCCAGGAAGGCCCACAGCTTCATGCGTTCGGCAACGGCGCCGGAGACGATCGACATCGCGGTGGCGACGAACACGACCTGGAAGAAGAAGTCGGAAGCGCCGGAGTAGATCGAGTCGCCGCCGAAGCCGTCCTCGCGCTCTGCGAAGGCCTGGAAGGCTTCATCGACGAGCTTGTCACCGCCGTCGATACCTGACAGGAAGATGCCGCCGCCATACATGATCGCGTAGCCGCAGATCAGGTACATGATGCAGGAGATGGCGAACAGGGCGACGTTCTTGGTGAGGATCTCGACGGTGTTCTTCGAGCGCACCAGGCCGGCCTCGAGCATCGAAAAACCCGCTGCCATCCACATCACGAGGGCGCCGCACACCAGGAAGTAGAAGGTGTCCATGGCGTACTGCAGCTCGAAGACGTGCTTGAGTACCTCTGATTCGCTGGCCACCGCGGGGCCGGCAAGGCTGGCGGTCGTGGCCACCAGCAGGGGGGTCAGGATTCGCTTCATTGCATGTTCTCCCTTAGAGCGCATCTGTGCCGGACTCGCCGGTGCGGATGCGAATGGCCTGTTCGAGATCGAAGACGAAGATCTTGCCGTCGCCGATCTTGCCGGTGGCGGCGGACTTCTCGATGGCTTCCAGCACCTGGTCAAGGATGTCGTCGGTCACCGCGACCTCGACCTTTACCTTGGGCAGGAAGTCGACGACGTACTCGGCGCCACGGTAGAGCTCGGTGTGGCCCTTCTGGCGGCCGAAGCCCTTGACCTCGGTGACCGTGATGCCTTGCACGCCGATGGCCGAGAGTGCTTCGCGCACTTCGTCGAGCTTGAACGGCTTGATGATGGCAGCGATGAGTTTCATGGGGCTTGCCTCTGTCATGGTTCTCGCAAACGGCCCGGAAGCGGGTGTCCGGGCCGCGAGGGATCAGAATTCCTTCGTGAAGGACAGCACGTAGCGGTCGCCGGCCGCGTTCTTGCCATTGCTGCCGAAGCAGTAGGGCTGACCAAGTGCGCAGCTGCCATTGGCGTCGGAGTCCGAATAGCTGAATGCAACGGTGCCGAAGCCGACGTCCTTGCTGATGCCCAGGCCCCAGTCGGTGTAGGTCGCATCGCTGTTCTTGCGGATGCGCTGGTGGCCGACGTGCGCCGACAAGGTCCAGGTCGGGGCGACCTCGTACTCGGCGTTGAGCTCCAGATAGTTGCTGTTGCGGGTCTTCTCGCCATTCGTGCCCGTCCACCCGAACAGGTGCTTGGAGACGGCGTGCGAGTACTTCAGCTCGAGGAACTGCCAGCCCAGCGACAGGTAGACCTCGGTCGAGTCCGGCGACGGCGTGCCGGCGATCTTGTCGCCCGGGTAGTAGTACTGGATCACGCCGACGTCGTAAGACAAGGGGCCTGCTTCGCCCGCATAGCCGACGTAGAGGTCGAGCTCGAGGCTGTTGTTGGTCTTGGCGATGTCGTCGACCCAACCGACGTTCGAGCCCCAGGTGCCGATGTAGAGCCCGCTCTCGTGCGCGTAGTCGAAGCCGCCCTGCAGTGCCGGCTTGCCCTGCGACTGGGTGATGCCGCGGAAGACGTAGTCCGTGGTGATGGTCAGGTTGGCGCTGATGGGGCCGTCGCCGGCATGGGCGACGCCTGCGAAGGGCAGTGCGGCAAGAAGGGCGGTGGTGAGAAGGGACTTGCGCATGATGAACTCCTGAGCGGGTTTCGGGTTTTGACGCTGATCCCAAAGCACGGCGTGTGCCAGCAAACTGAAGTGATTGTTAAATATGAAGTTATCAGGATGATTGGGGGGCGCAGCCGTTGTTTTGCTGCGCTGCCGCACGGATTCATGCACGAGAATGGCTCGGTATGCACCGACTTGGTGCATCGAGCCGGGCCGTGACTGCCAGCTTCTGGTGCATCGCGGGCGGCGTGCTAGACTTCGCGCCATTCCTCACGTTTCAGGCAGGCCACCATGAGCACTCCCCGCATCCTTGACGAAATCGGCGCCAAGCTCTCCGAGCTCGCCGCCAACAGCCCGGTTCGCGACATCGAGAAAAACGCCAAGGCGCTCATCGGCAGCGCGTTCGGCAAGCTGGAACTGGTGACGCGGGAGGAGTTCGAGGTGCAGCGCGAGATGCTCGCCCACAGCCGCCAGAAGCTCGCCGAACTTGAACAGCGGGTGGCAGAGCTCGAGCGTCTGCTTGCCGCAGAGGCAGACCGCAGCGTTTGACCACAGTCCGGATCGATCTGTCCGGAATAGTTTTTTGTCATTTTTTGCTTCTCCGCTAGACTGGCGCTCCGTCCAGTCCGGAGAACCGCATGTCCCTTGCGCTGGTGCGCAGTCGAGCGCTCGACGGCCTCGAAGCCCACGAGGTCATGGTCGAGGTGCACCTGGCCAACGGCCTGCCGGCATTCAACCTCGTCGGTCTGCCCGATACCGAGGTGCGCGAGGCGCGTGATCGTGTGCGCGCCGCGATCCAGACCTCGCAGTTCGAGTTCCCACAACGCCGGATCACCGTCAATCTCGCGCCTGCCGACCTGCCAAAGGAGGGCGGGCGCTTCGATCTCGCCATTGCCGTTGGCATCCTGGCCGCGTCCGGTCAGGTGGCTGATGGGAGCCTTGACGGCATCGAGTTCTGTGGCGAGCTGTCGCTGACCGGCGGCCTGCGCGGGGTGCGTGGCGTGCTGGCGGTGGCGCTGGCCGCAGCACGTGCGCGCCGTAAGCTGGTACTGCCGGCCGACAATGCTGCCGAGGCCGTGCTCGCCCAGGATGCCTTCGTGCTGGGGGCTGCCAGCCTGCTTGAGGTGTGCGCTCACCTCAATGGCCATACCGTGCTGCAGCGTGCGGCATCACGGCCTCCCGAGACAGCGTTACGCGACGGCATGCCCGACCTCGCCGACGTGCGTGGTCAGTTGCAGGCGCGTCGCGCGCTTGAGGTGGCAGCAGCAGGTGCGCACTCGATCCTGTTTTTTGGCCCGCCCGGCACGGGCAAGTCGATGCTCGCTCAGCGTCTGCCGGGGCTATTGCCGGTGATGACCGAGGCGGAGGCGGTCGAGAGCGCCGCGCTGTTCTCGCTTGAAGGGAGCTTCGATCCCGCGCGCTGGCGCCAGCGGCCCTTCAGGGCGCCCCACCACACCGCTTCGGCTGCCGCGCTCGTCGGCGGCGGGGCGATGCCGCGGCCAGGCGAGATCTCGCTGGCAAACCACGGCGTGCTCTTCCTCGACGAGCTGCCGGAGTTCGATCGCCGTGTGCTCGAGGCTTTGCGCGAGCCGCTCGAGAGCGGCACGGTGACGGTGTCGCGTGCGCGCAAGCGCGCTGAGTTTCCGGCCCGCTTTCAGCTCGTGGCCGCGATGAATCCGTGCCCCTGCGGCTATGCCGGCCATCCGCATCGCGCCTGCGTGTGTACGCCTGAGCAGGTGGCGCGCTATCGCGCGCGCATCTCCGGCCCGCTGCTCGACCGCATCGATCTCAGCGTTGAAGTGCCTGCGATCGCGCACGATGAGCTTGCCAGCGCCAGTCCGGGGGAGGATTCGGCCGCGGTGCGCGCACGCGTGGCGACGGCGCGCTCGCGTCAGTTCGAACGCCAGGGCACGGTCAATGCGCGCCTCGAACCGGGGCAGGTGGAGCGCTGGTGCACACCGGACGCCGCCGGGGCGAGCCTGCTCAAGCAGGCAATGAGCCGCCTCAACCTGTCTGCACGTGCCTATCACCGCATCCTGCGCGTCGCGCGCACGCTCGCCGACCTGGCTGGCCTGGCTCAGCCCGGATCCGCGCAGGTGGCCGAGGCCATCCAGTACCGGCGCAGCGTCGATGGGCGCTGATCGCGGGCGCCCGCCCCCGCACTGGGTTAAGCTGGTGTCCTTGTTCCCGAACCGACCTGGATGCCGTAGGCGCACTGCCTCACACGGGCTGTGTGCTTCCTTCCCGCATCCGGCTGACTCCTTCCATGCCTGCCAACGCACTCTGGTTGCCCTGGCTGCTCGCGGCATTGTCCGCGATCGGCCCATTCTCGATCGACACCTACCTGCCTGCCTTTCCGCGGATCGGCGCCGATCTCGAGGCGACAGCGATCCAGGTTCAGCAGACCCTGAGCGCCTACATGCTGGGGCTGGCGGGCATGGTGCTGTGGCACGGTGCGCTGGCCGACCGCTATGGGCGCCGGCGTGTGCTGCTCGTGCTGACCGCGGTGTTCGCCCTGGCCTCGATACTGTGTGCCGCCGCGCCCAGCATCGAGTGGCTGTGGCTGGGGCGCGTCCTGCAGGGCGTATGCGGCGGCGCTGGCGTTGTCGTGGGCCGTGCCGTGGTGCGCGATGTTCATGAGGGGGCGCAGGCGCAACGTCTGATGGCGAGGGTGATGCTCATCTTCGCCCTTGCGCCGGCGATCGCGCCGTTGGTGGGCGCCGCCCTCCTTGCGCTCGCCGGCTGGCGCTCGATCTTCATCTTCCTGGCCGTGTTCGGTATCGCGCTCACGCTGGCGACCTGGCGCCTGCTGCCCGAGACCTTGCCGGTGGCGGAGCGCCAGTCGCTGCACCCGGCGCAACTGTTGCGCGGCTACCGGGCGGTCTTCGGCAGCCCGGCCTTCGTGCTGCTCGGCTTGACCGCCGCACTCAATTTCTGCGGCTTTTTCCTCTACGTCATGTCCGCACCCGTGTTCATCCTTGAGCACCTTGGCCTGGGTACGACGGGGTTCATCTGGCTGTTCGGCCCCGCCGTGGGCGGGATGATGCTCGGCTCGCTGCTCTCGGAGCGCATGGCCGGGGTCTGGCGGCCGGGGCGCACCGTTGGGGCGGGTTTTGCCCTCATGTTCGCGGCCGTGCTGGCAAACCTGCTCGTGTCCGCGGGCTTGCCTGGGGCGGAGCGTTGGATCGTGCTTGCGGTCGGCCTCTATTGCTGCGGCATGTCGATTGCCACGCCGACACTGAACATCCTCGCCCTGGATCTGTTTCCGGCGCGTCGCGGCATGGCGTCGAGCTGCCAGAGCTTCATGCAGATCGGCATCAATGCGCTGCTGGCGGGCGTGGTGGCGCCATTGCTGTGGACGAGTACGCTCAGCCTTGCCACAGGCATGGCGCTGTTCGTGGGGCTCGGTGTGTCGTGCTGGCTGCTGTGGATGTGGCGGAGGCGCCAGGCGACGCTGTGAGTGCGGGCCGTGCGCTCAGCACTGCGCCCAGGGCAGGCCGTCGAAGCGCCAGCCATTGACCGAGTTGCGGTGGTGGTTGGCGTCGAGTTCGCCTTCGAAGCCATGGCTGACGTTGTAGACGGTGGTGAAGCCCGCCTGTTCGAGCGCCTCGCCCGCGACTTCTGAGCGATTGCCGGAGCGGCAGATGAGCAGGATCGGGCGGTGGCCGCCGTTGCCGGCGAGTTTCTTGACCTCGCCCACGAAGTTCGGATTCACCTCCCAGTCTGGGCCGTCGTTCCACGACACATGGATGGCGCCCACCGGATGGCCGACGAAGAGGTATTCGATCTCGCTGCGGACGTCGATGAGCAGTGCGTCCGGCCTGGACTGCAGCAGCGCATGGGCTTCCTTCGGCGTGATGTGTTGCATGTGCAGGGCTCCGGCTCCGTGGGTGAAGGATTATATTCTGAACAACGGATACGGGTCGCGGCGCATCCACGTCCTGCACTAGTCGCCGCCGAGATAGGCGCGACGTACGCGCGTGTCCTCGAGCAGGGACGGGCTGCGCCCGCTGAGGACGATGCGGCCGTTCTCCATCACGTGCCCCTGCGCGGCGAATTCGAGCGCGAGGCGGGCATTCTGCTCGACGAGCAGGATCCCCAGTCCGGCTGTCGACACCGAGTCCAGCACCTCGAACACGGTGTCGACGATGCGTGGCGCCAGCCCCATTGAAGGCTCGTCGAGCAGCAGCAGGCGCGGGCGCGACATGAGTGCACGGGCGATGGCGAGCATCTGCTGCTCGCCGCCGGAGAGTGTGCCGGCGGTCTGGTGCAGGCGCTCGTGAATCCGCGGCAGCATGGTGAAGACCTTGTCGAGGTCGGCCTCGATGCCGTGGCGATCGTTACGCGCATAGGCGCCCAGGCGCAGGTTCTCGGCCACCGTCAGGCGCGCGAACAGCCCTCTCCCCTCGGGCACCAGGGCGATGCCGCGGCGCACGCGCGCGTGGGCTTCCAGCTTGTCTATGTCTTCGCCCGCAAAGCGCAGCCTCCCTGCAGCCAGCGGCGTGGCCCCGGCAATGGCGGCCAGGGTGGAACTCTTGCCCGCGCCATTGGCGCCGATCAGGCAGTGGCGATCGCCTTCGCAGATGGTGAATGAGACCCCTTTCACCGCCTCGATGCCGCCGTAGGCGACGGTCAGCGCGTCGACCTGCAGCAGCGTGCGGTCACCTTGCATGACTGCCTCCCAGGTAGGCGGCAATCACGACGGGGTCGTGCCGCACCGCTGCGGGTGTGCCTTGCGCGATCAGCCGACCGAAGTCGAGTACGGCAATGCGGTCGCACGCTGCCATGACCAGGCTCATGTCATGCTCGATCAGGACGATGGTGACGCCGTCGGCCCTGATGCGCTCGAGCAGGCGTTTCAGTACGCCCGTCTCGGTGGCGTTCATGCCCGCCGCGGGTTCATCGAGCGCGAGCAGGCGTGGCTGGCCGGCGAGCGCACGGGCGATCTCCAGCCGGCGTTGGTCGCCATAGGACAGCGTGCCGGCAGCGGCGTCGGCAAGGTGCGCGATGCCCACATAGTCGAGCCAGCGCAGGGCGCTGGCGCGGCAGGCCGCCTCCTCGGCACGCGCCGCGCGCGTCCCCGCCAGGGTGGCCCATAACCCGGTCCGCGCTCGGGCGTCGGCGGCGACCATGGCGTTCTCGAGCACGCTCAGCTCGCGGAACAGGCGGGTGTTCTGGAAGCTGCGGGCGATGCCGCAGCGTGCAACGGCATGCGGCGGGCCTGCAGGCAGGCGCTCGCCGCCAAGCGTGAAGTGGCCATTGTCGGCACGTTCACTGCCGGTGAGCAGGTTGAACAGGGTGGTCTTGCCGGCGCCGTTGGGGCCGATCAGTCCGAAGATCTCACCCTGTTCGACTTCGAACGAGATGTCGTCCAGCGCTTGTAGGCCGCCGTAGCGCTTGCTGACCTTGCACGCGTGCAGCAGGCTCATGCGCCGCGACTCCGCGGCGGGCGCGGGCAGGTCGCAAGGGGGCGGCATGCGCCGGGCTTGCCCGTGGTGGTGGTACGCATGGCGGTCGGCAAGAATGGAAGCGGCATCGAGGTGGCCAGCGTTCAGGGGCGTGGGGCGTGCGGATGCACGGGTCTGGCAGCGGCATTCTCTTGCGGTTGGCCCTGACTTCTCGCCCCCTGGGGCTTGTTGTAGAGTCGTGAATCGTAACCGGATGGTAAAAAGACTTTGCCGTCGTGACCAGCGTGAGCAGTCGCAGCGGCCCTTCGCCGCCCCATCGGGGCGAGCTACGCGCAAGCAAGGAATGCTTATGCTTGAAGTGGATGGGTTGGTCAAAGCCTTCGGCGGCTTTCGTGCCGTCGACGGCTGTACGATGAGGGTGAACGAGGGCGAGATCCTTGGGCTCATCGGCCCCAACGGCGCTGGCAAGACGACCCTGTTCAACCTCATCGCCGGCGCCTTGCAGCCCACGGCCGGCACGATCCGCTTCCTGGGCGAGGATGTCACTCCGCTGTCGACCGACGCGCTCTTCCACAAGGGCCTGGTGCGCACCTTCCAGATCCCGCACGAGTTCGGCCGTCTCACTGCGCGCGAGAACCTGATGATGGTGCCGCCCGCGCAACCGGGGGAGGATCTGTTCGCCAACTGGCTGTCCTGGGGCAAGGTGCAGCGCGTCGAGGAGGCCGTGCGCCGCAAGGCAGACGAGACGCTCGCCTTCCTCGAACTCAGCCACGTCGCCGACGAGCGTGCGGGCAACCTGTCCGGCGGCCAGAAGAAGCTGCTCGAGCTGGGGCGCACGATGATGACCGACGCCAAATTGGTGCTGCTCGACGAGCCTGCTGCGGGCGTCAATCGCACCCTGCTGCGCAAGCTCGAGGAGAAGATCCTCATCCTCAACCGCGACTGGGGTTACACCTTCATCCTCATCGAGCACGATATGGAGATGATCGAGAAGCTGTGCCAGCCGGTGGTGTGCATGGCCGAAGGTAAGGTGCTGATCCAGGGCGACTTCCATACCGTGCGCTCGGACGCCCGCGTGCTCGAGGCCTATCTCGGCGAGACGCCCTCGGCCATCGAGCGCAATGAGTTCGAGCACGACCCCAAGGTCGAGCAGCTGCGCGAGCAGGAACTCCACAAGGAGGACCTGTGATGCCCTTGCTCGACATGAAGGACGTGCGTGGCGGCTATGGCGACGCCGACATCCTGCAGGGCGTGTCGATCACGGTGGCCGAGCGCGAGATCGTCGTCATCGTCGGCCCCAACGGGGCCGGTAAATCTACCGCCATGAAGGCCGTCTTCGGGCTGCTCAACGTGCGTGGCGGGGCGATCGTGTTCGACGGCGAGGACATCACCGGCTGGGCGCCCAACCGCATCGTGCAGCGCGGGGTGTGCTACGTGCCGCAGGTGGACAACGTGTTCCGCGAGATGACGGTGCACGAGAACTTCGAAATGGGTGCCTTCCTGCGCGGCGGCGACCTCTCGGCCGCCTACGACCGCGTCTATGGCCTCTTCCCCGACCTCAAGGCCAAACGCAGGAACCTGGCGGGGGATCTCTCCGGCGGCCAGCGCCAGATGGTGGCGATGGGCCGCGCGCTGATGCTCGACCCCAAGCTGCTGCTGCTCGACGAGCCCACTGCCGGCCTCTCGCCCAAATACATGGAGCAGATCTTCCAGATCACCCGCGACGTACGCGACGCCGGCGTGTCCATCCTGCTGGTCGAGCAGCACGCCAAGCAGGCGCTGGCCTTCTGCGACCGCGGCTACGTGCTGGCAACCGGCGCCAACCGCCACGAGGGCACGGGCCAGGCCCTGCTCGCCGATCGTGAAGTGGCCGAGATGTTCCTCGGCGGCTGACAGGACGAATCATGCCCCTGCTCGATTTCCTCAACTTCTACCTGGTGCCGGGCATCGTCCTCGGCTCCATCTACGCGGTCGGCGCCATCGGCATCACGCTGGTGTTCGGCATCCTGCGCTTCGCCCACTTCGCCCATGGCGACATGGCCACGCTGGGCGCCTTCATCGCGCTCGCCCTCGTCGCCGGTGGCATGGACCCATGGACGGCGCTGCCGGTGGCGATGGCGGCGACTGCGGTCGTGGCCATCGGCGTGGACAAGGCCTTCTACGACTACCTCAAGGCGCGGCCCAAGATCGTTACCGTGATGGCCTCGCTGGGCGTGGCGCTGATGCTGCGCTCGGTGGTGCAGGTGGTGTGGGGCGTGGATCCCAAGACCTACGCCACCGGCATCGTACGACCGGATTCCTACTTCGGCATCCTGCTGCGTCCGCGTGAGCTCTACACCCTGGCCTCGGTGGTGCTGATCGTGGTCGGCCTCGCGCTCTTCCTGCGTCACTCCAAGTGGGGCAAGGCGATGCGAGCGATGTCCGACAACCCCGATCTGGCCCGTCTGTCCGGGGTGGACAACCGCAAGGTGACGATGCTGACCTGGGCCATCGTCGGCGCGCTGTGCGCGGCCTCGGGCTTCATGCTCGGCATCAACACCGAACTGCACTCGATGATGGGCTGGCAGCTGCTGCTGCCGATGTTCGCCGCCGCCATCGTCGGCGGGGTGGGGCGGGTCGAGGGCGCGGTGCTCGGAGGCCTGGTGGTGGGCATCGCCGAGGAGCTGTCGATCTTCATCCTGCCGGCGCAGTACAAGGCGGCAACCGCCTTTGCGCTGCTGTTGCTCATCCTGCTCGTCCGCCCGCGCGGCCTGCTCAACGGCAAGGTGCTCTGATGGATCTGCTCGGTCTCGCCAACTACGCGGTCTTCATGGCCATCCTCATCGGCATCTACGCCCTGCTCGCGCTCGGGCTCAACATCCAGTGGGGCTTCACCGGTCTGTTCAATGCCGGCATCGCCGGTTTCTTCGCCATCGGTGCCTACACTTCGGCCATCCTCACCAGCCTGCCGGCAGCGCACCGCCTGGGCGGCTTCGAGCTGCCGATGGTGCTGGGCTGGGTGGCAGCGATGCTTGTCGCCGCCGCCATCGCCTGGCCGATCGGCAAGATCTGCCTGCGCTTCCGCTCCGACTATCTGGCGATTGCCACCATCGGCATCGCCGAGATAATCCGCCTGGTGATCCGTACCGAAGGTTGGCTCACCGGCGGCGTGCGCGGCATCACCGGAATCCCGCGGCCCTTCGGCGAGCTGCCCTACATGCAGTCGCAGCTGGCCTTCCTGGCGATCGTGGTGGTGCTGGTGCTGCTTGCCTACATGCTCGTCGAGCGCCAGGTCAATGCGCCCTGGGGCCGCATGATGCGGGCCATCCGCGACAACGAGAACGCCGCCGCTGCCATGGGCAAGCGGGTGGCGGACCGCCGCCTGCAGGCCTTCGTCTTCGGTTCGGCGCTGATGGGCCTGGCGGGCGCGTTGTTCGTGCATTTCAATCGCTCGATCACGCCCGAGGCGATCGACCCGATGATTGCCACCTTCCTGATCTGGATCATGCTCATCCTCGGCGGCTCCGGGAACAACCGCGGCGCCATCCTTGGCGCGGCGGCGATCTGGATCATCTGGTCGGTGTCCGAACTGCTCACCGACCGTCTGCCCACCGAGGTAGCGATCCAGGCCAAGTACGCACGCGTGTTCATCATCGGCCTGACGCTGCAGCTGGTGCTGCGTTTCCGGCCGGAGGGCATCCTGCCCGAGCGCCAGGCTGGCGCTGCATCGTCCCGACGATGAAGCCCGCCCGGCCCTGGTGCCTGACCGCTTTGCTGTGACCCCTTCCCTGACCGGGGCCGCGCTGCGCCCCATTCAGACAACCCGTGCCCCCGGCACATTCTGGAGGTGACCCTAGTGAACAAGAAGACGCTCGCAACCCTCGTCGGCTCGCTGCTCGGTGCGGCCGTGCTGGCAAGCCCCGCGCACGCGCAGAACGTCAAGATCGGCCTGCTCGGCGGCATCTCGGGCCCGATCGCGGCAATGGCGCCGTCCATGCTCGACGCCTCGCGCCTGGCCATCGCCCAGGTCAACGAACAGGGCGGCATCCTCAACGGCGGCAAGCTCGATGTCGTGGTCGGCGACAGCGCCTGCAACCCGCAGAACGCCACCGACGCCGCCACCAAGGCGGTCAACATCGACCGCGTCATCGCCACCGTCGGTCCGCACTGCTCGGGCGCGGTGCTGGCCGCGGCCAACTCGGTCACGGTGCCGGCAGGCGTGCTGATGGTGACGCCTTCGGGGACCTCGCCCGAGATCACCAAGATCAACGACAAGGACCTCGTCTATCGCACCGTGCCGTCCGACGACTACCAGGGCCGCGCACTCGCGCGCACCCTCAAGGCGCGCGGCATCGACAAGGTGGCGGTGGCCTACCTCAACAACGACTACGGCAAGGGCCTGGCCGAGTCCTTCAAGGCCGAGTACGAAGCCAATGGCGGCACCATCGCCGGCTACTCCGGGCATGAGGACGGCAAGGCTTCCTACCGCTCCGACCTCGCCCAGCTCGCCCGCGGCGGTGCCGACACCCTGGTCATCTTCGACTACGGCGATGGCACCGGTCTCACCATCCTGCGCCAGGCCCTGGAGAACAACTTCTTCAAGACCTTCATCGGTGCCGACGGCATGAAGTCCGAGGCCGTCATCCGTTCGCTCGGCGAGCAGAACCTGGGCGGCTTCTTCGCCTCGGCGCCGGTGGGCGAGGCCTCGGCCTCGCTCGATGCCTTCCGCGCCGCGTTCTCGGCCGCCGGTGGCAACCCCGACGCGATCTTCACCACCACCTCGTACGACGCCGCCTTCCTGGTTGCGCTCGCGATCGAGAAGGCCGGTGGCGACAAGGCCAAGCTCGCCGAGTCGCTGCGCGCCGTGGCGTCGGCGCCGGGCGAGCCGATCATGGCCGGCGAGTGGGCCAAGGCCAAGCAGCTGATCGCCGAAGGCAAGGACATCGACTACAAGGGCGCCGCCGGCGACCACGAATTCGATGCCGCCGGCGACGTGCCGGGCAACTACGCCTTCTTCAAGGTCAGCGGCAGCACCTACGAGGCGATCGCCGACATGAAGTAAGCCAGCATCCGTCGAAGGATGTGCGAAGGCCGGCCGGGGTAACCCGGGCCGGCCCTCTCGTTGGGCTGTCGGTGTCGATCGATCGCTGGTCCGGCTCAGTGATTGAGGATCTGGCCGAGGAAGGTTTTGGTGCGCTCGTTCTGAGGGTTGGAGAAGAAGGTCTCGGGCGGCGCCTGTTCGATGATCTCGCCGCGGTCCATGAAGATGACGCGGTCGGCCACGGTGCGCGCGAAGCCCATCTCATGCGTCACGCACAGCATGGTCATGCCGCTGTCGGCGAGCTGGATCATGGTGTCGAGCACCTCCTTCACCATCTCCGGGTCGAGCGCGGAGGTGGGTTCGTCGAACAGCATGATCTTGGGCTTCATGCACAGCGCGCGCGCGATCGCGACCCGCTGCTGCTGGCCGCCGGAGAGCTGGCCGGGGTACTTGCCGGCCTGCTCGGGGATGCGAACGCGCTCGAGGTAGTGCATCGCCACCTCTTCGGCTTCGCGCTTGGGCATGTTGCGCACCCACATTGGCGCCAGCGTGCAGTTCTGCAGCACGGTGAGGTGCGGGAACAGGTTGAAGTGCTGGAACACCATGCCCACCTCACGGCGGATAGCCTCGATGTGCTTGAGGTCCGAGGTCAGCTCGACGCCGTCGACGACGATGCGGCCCTTCTGATGTTCCTCCAGGCGGTTGATGCAGCGGATGGTGGTCGACTTGCCCGAGCCGGACGGCCCGCACAGCACGATGCGCTCGCCCTGCCTGACGGCGAGGTCGATGTCCTTGAGGACGTGGAATTCGCCGTACCACTTGTTCACGCCCTCCATGCGGATCATGATGTCCTCGCCGGGGGTGCGCGTGTTCGTCTTTTCGGTCATGACGGGGCGGTCCTATCGTTTGTGTCCGGTATGCAGGCGTCGTTCAAGATGCATCGAATAGCGCGACATGCCGAAGCAGAAGATCCAGTACACCGCAGCGGCGAAGACGTAGCCCTCGGTGGAGAAGCCCAGCCAGGCGGGGTCGACCGTGGCCTGATGGATGCTGTTGAAGAGGTCGAACAGGCCGATGATGATGACCAGGCTGGTGTCCTTGAAGAGCGCGATGAAGGTGTTGACGATGCCCGGAATCACCAGCTTCAGCGCCTGCGGCAGGATCACCAGCCCCATCAGCCGCCAGTAGCCGAGGCCGAGCGCCCGGCCGGCCTCGTACTGGCCCTTCGGGATGGCCTGCAGGCCGCCGCGCACAACTTCGGCGATGTAGGCGGCCTCGAACAGCGTCACCGCGATGAGTGCGCGCAGCAGCTTGTCGATGCTGACCTGCTCGGGCAGGAACAAGGGCAGCATCACCGAGGACATGAACAGCACGGTGATGAGCGGCACGCCGCGCCAGAACTCGATGAAGGTGACACAGATCACCCGGATTGCCGGCATCTCCGAGCGCCGGCCGAGCGCGAGCAGGATTCCGATCGGCATTGCCCCGGCGATGCCGACCACCGCGATCACCAGGGTCAGCATCAGCCCGCCCCACTGGCTGGTCTCGACGACGTCGAGCCCGGGCCCGCCGTAGAGCAGCCAGAACGCCAGCCAGGGGTAGACGAGCAGGTAGCCCACTCCGTACACCCACTTCTTCGGCATCGCACGGAAGAACAGTGGGGCGGCACCGATGATGGCGAGGATCACCGTGAGGTCGACCCGCCAGCGCAGCTCCGCCGGGTAGAAGCCGTACATGAACTGGCTGAAGCGGCTCTGGATGAAGACCCAGCACGCGCCCCCCGCGCTGCAGTCGCTGCGGCTGGAACCGCTCCAGGTCGCGTCGAACAAGGCCCAGTTCAGCACCGGTGGCAGCGTCAGCCAGAGCAACCAGATCGAGGCGAGCGTGAGCAGGGTGTTGAAGGGGCTGGAGAACAGGTTGGCACGCAGCCAGCCGATGGCGCCGACCGACATCGCTGGCGGTGGCAGGCTGGGCTTGAAGTGGTGTGTGGTGCTCATCGGCGTGTCGCTCCCTCAGCGTTCGACCAGCGCGATGCGCTTGTTGTAGATGTTCATCAGGATCGAGATCGCAAGGCTGATTGCGAGATAGACGGACATCGTGATGGCGATGGTCTCGATTGCCTGTCCGGTCTGGTTGAGCGCGGTGCCGGCGAACACCGAGACGAGGTCGGGGTAGCCGATCGCAGCGGCCAGAGACGAGTTCTTGACCAGGTTGAGGTACTGGCTGGTGAGCGGCGGGATGATCACCCGCATCGCCTGCGGCAGGATGACGAGGCGCAGCGTCGGCCCTGGACGCAGTCCCAGCGAGCGCGCAGCCTCGGTCTGGCCGTGACTGACGGCCTGGATGCCGGAGCGCACGATTTCGGCGATGAAGGCGGCGGTGTAGATCGAAAGTGCCACAGTGAGCGCCACGAGCTCGGGGATCACCACCCAGCCGCCACGGAAGTTGAAGCCGGTCAGCACCGGCACGCTCCAATGCAGCGGTGTTCCGGCAAGGCCGATGGCGGCCGCGGGCACGACGACCAGCAGCGCGATGCAGGCCGCGAGCAGCGGGAAGGCCTGGCCCGTTGCTTCCCGCCTGGCCTTGGCCCAGCGTGCCAGCACGACGCAGGCGAGGATGGCAAGCGCCAGCGCGGTGACGAAGGCCCAGAACCCATCGGCTGCGCTCGGCGAAGGCAGATAGAGCCCACGGATGTTGAGGAAGATCGCGTCGCCGACCGCATGGCTGTCGCGTGGCGGTGGCATGGCTCGCAACACCGCGAAATACCAGAAGAAGATCTGCAGCAATGGTGGGATGTTGCGGAAGATCTCGATGTAGATGGCAGCCAGCCGGCTGATCAGCCAGTTGGGTGACAGACGCGCGATGCCGACGATGAAACCGATCATCGTGGCCAGTACGATGCCGAGCACGGCGACGAGCAGGGTGTTGAGCAGGCCGACGAGGAAGACGCGGCCGTAGGTGTCGCTCTCGGTGTAGGGGATGAGGGCCTGCAGGATGCCGAAGCCGGCCGAGCGATCGAGGAAGTCGAAGCCCGAGGTGATGCCGCGCTGGGCCAGGTTGGTCTGGGTATTGTCGAACAGGTACCAGCCGATCGCGATCACCGTTGCAATCGCGAGGACCTGGAACACCAGGCCCCGGACCTTGGGGTCGTTGAGCATGGAGGCCCGCGGCGGCGGGCTGCTTGCCGGAGTATGCATGCGACGCTCGGTTGGTGAAGGTTGGGCTGCAGTCGAGGCCCGGGCGCCGCTGCCGCGGCGTCCGGGTCATGAGGCATCAGCTGAGGCGTTCAGCGTACCGGCGGTGCGTACTGGAGGCCGCCGGCGTTCCACAGCGCGTTCTGGCCGCGTGCGATCTTGAGCTCGCTGCCCATGCCGACGTTGCGCTCGAACATCTCGCCGTAGTTGCCGACCTGCTTGACCATGTTGACCACCCAGTCCTTCGAGACCTTCAGGTCCTTGCCGTAGTCACCGTCGGCGCCGAGCAGGCGACGGACGTCGGGGTTGGTCGAGCTGGCGGCTTCCTTTTCGACGTTGGCCGAGGAGATGCCTGCCTCTTCGGCGTTGAGCAGGGCGAACAGCGTCCAGCGCACGATGTTGAACCACTCGTCGTCACCCTGGCGGACCAGCGGCCCGAGCGGCTCCTTGGAGATCACCTCGGGCAGCACCACGTAGTCTTCCGGGTTGGCGAGCTTGATGCGCTGGGCGTAGAGCTGGGACTGGTCGGAGGTCAGCACGTCGCAGCGGCCGGCCTCGAGCGCGACGATGGTCTCGTCGGACTTGTCGTAGGTGATCGGGGTGTACTTCATGCCGCTGCTGCGGAAGTAGTCGGCGAGGTTGAGCTCGGTCGTGGTGCCGGCCTGGATGCACACCGCAGCGCCGTCGAGTTCCTTGGCACTCTTGACGCCGAGTTTCTTGTTCACCAGAAAACCCTGGCCGTCGTAGTAGGTGACACCGGCGAAATGCAGGCCCATCCCGGAATCGCGCGAGCTGGTCCAGGTGGTGTTGCGCGACAGTACGTCGACCTCGCCGGACTGCAGGGCCGTGAAGCGTTCCTTGGCAGTCAGCGGGGTGAAGCGCACCTTGCTGGCATCGCCGAACACGGCTGCGGCGACGGCACGGCAGACGTCCACGTCGATGCCCTTGTAGTTGCCCTGCGCGTCGGTGAAGGAAAAACCGGGAAGACCGTCGCTGACACCGCACTGGACGTAGCCTTTCTTCATGACTGCGTCGAGCGTGGTGCCGGCGCTGGCATGAGAGGACAGGCCGAGCGTCGTTGCGGCGAGGATGGAAAGAGCTGCAGTTCTTACAGGCTTCATCAAACACCTCCTGAAGGGATGGGGTACCGACTGAGCAAGGACACTCCCGGCCGCCTTGGGCGTGTTGATTCCGGGGGGTGTTTCAAAGTATTTCGCGTGCAGTCGGGCTTCCGCAAGATGGCTAGGGAAACTACGGATACAGGCCAGGACTGGGCCGCGTGACGTCCTTTGCAGGAACTGTGCCGAATCTTGTGCAATGCAATAAGTCTTTGATATGGCGTTGATATTACGATTGGGAATGTCGTGCCTGGAGCTCTTGGGCCCCTTCGTGGCGCATGGACAGGGTTCGCCGCACCATTGCTGGGCACGTCTCACGGCGGCCCGCAGGTCAGCGCTACGCTTCGGATCGCACGTGCACGCAGTGCGGTGCAAAATGCCGATCGAGAGTGCGCTGCGAAGATCCGCAGGCAAGTGTGCTTCCCGCCTGCATGCATCGTCCGAGGGGGCGGATCTGGGTGGCGAGTGCGCGGTAACATGGCGGTTCCGCTGCCTTGCCAACCGGAGCCACCATGAAACGCCTGCTCGCCTGGATCTGCGGCCTGTTGTCCGCCATCGGCATCACCGCCTGCGACTACATCAACGTCAAGGAGCTCAAGCCCGGCGTGTCGACTGCGGTGGAGGTGCGCGAGCGCTTCGGTCCGCCGCACATGGAGTGGCGCAACGAGGACGGCTCGCTGACCTGGGAGTACAGCCGTCAGCCCGAGGGAATGGAGTGTTTCATGATCACCATCGGCCCGGACCAGATCCTGCGCAGCATCGATCAGGTGCTGAACGAAGGCACCTTTGCCAGGGTCGAACGCGGCATGAACGCGGATCAGGTTCGCCGCCTGCTCGGCAAGGCGGCCTCCAGTCAGTTCTTCGCGCTCAAGCAGGAGACGGTGTGGGAATGGAAGATTGACCATGGCGAGGCCAGCGGTGGCGATGCGGTCTTCTTCACCGTCTCCTTCAACACCGACGGACGGGTGACGGGAACGGGGCGATACACGCGCTACCGCGGCCGCTGACGAAGCAGGGAGGCAAAGATGGCAAACAGCAATGGCGGGGCAACCGGCATCGGCGGTAGTCCCATCTCGGCGTGGCCCTGGCCGGTGGTGCGCGCCCTGGCCTGGGCGATACTGGCCGTGCTTGTGATGCAGCTGGCCGGTTGCGCCGCATTCGCACCACCGCGCCCATACACGACCGAGGCCGAAGCGCTGGCCGAGCGTGGGGAGCCGACGCGGCGCTGGTCCAACGAGGACGGCACAACCACACTGGAGTATGCGACTCAGCCCAATGGCTGGTCCTGCCTGATGGTCGAGGTGGACGCGGGCGGTGTCGTGCTGCGCCAGTGGGATGCGCTCGCGCCCGAGAACCTGGCACGCGTCGAGCGCGGCATGGACAAGGAGCAGGTCTCGCGCCTGCTCGGCACGCATCGCTCCGAGCAGCGTTTCCGCAACTCCGGCGAAGAGGTGTGGGACTGGAACGTCCGCAATGACGGTCCGGGCATTGCGACCCTGTTCAACGTGCACTTCATCGACGACAAGGTCGTGCGCACCAGCCAGACCCATGTGTACCCGCGCGACGGTGTGCTCTTCGGCGGCTGGGCAGGCTACTACGGCCACCCCTGGGGGTGGGGCATGGGCTGGGGGTATCCGCGCCCGTTCTACCGCCATCCATTTGCGCATCCCTGGTACTGGTAGGGGCGGCGGCGTGTGAGCGTGCTGGTTCCTGCCGACTCCCGCGCGAGATCTCCTTCAGCAACTCGCGGCTGGCGCCGCTCCTACGGCAGAAACCGACGCGCGGGTGCCGTAGGAGCGGCGCCAGCCGCGAGGGTGTGAAGGCGACAGGGTCCCGGGGATTCTCCGAAGAGCTCGCGGCGGGTGCCGCTCCCACGGTGAGCACCCCACCGCTTTCGCGCCAGCATGTCGGCAGCGGCGACCACCCGGTCGCGCTTGCCTCCTTGGCAGTGCCGCGGCACTGCGGCTAGAATCGCAGTCTTGCCGAGGAGCGCTGCGACCCACCGAACCTGTGCGGGCCAGGCTCGGCAACCGATCAACGGCGCTCACAAACCTTCAGCCGGTTTGTGGCGCCGTTCGCTTTTGTGCGTGGCGTTGCCCGGCGACCGTCGAACGACCGAGGACCGACCCATGCAAGCCGATCGCAGTACCGAACTCCGCCAGCTTCTCGCCGACCGCATCCTGATCCTGGATGGCGCGATGGGCACCATGATCCAGCAGGAAAAGCTGGGCGAGGCGGACTACCGCGGCGATCGCTTCCTCGACCACCCGAAGGACCTCAAGGGCAACAACGACCTGCTGGTGCTCACGCGCCCGGACGTGATCGCAGGCATCCACCGCGCCTATCTCGAGGCCGGCGCGGACATCATCGAGACCAACACCTTCAACGCCACCCGCGTGTCGCAGGCCGAATACGGGCTGGAGGCGCTGGCCTACGAACTCAACGTCGAGGGTGCGCGCCTGGTGCGCGAGCTGTGCGACGAATACACCGCGAACAACCCCGCCAAGCCGCGCTACTGTGCCGGCGTGCTCGGGCCGACCTCGCGCACGCTGTCGATCTCGCCGGACGTGAACGACCCCGGCTTCCGCAACATCAGCTTCGATGCGCTTGCCGACGACTACTACGACTCGGCCAAGGCCCTGCTCGAAGGCGGCGCCGACATCCTGCTGATCGAGACCGTGTTCGACACGCTCAACGCCAAGGCCGCGGTGTTCGCGATCGAGAAGCTCTTCGACGATCTCGGCAAGCGCTGGCCGGTGATGATCTCCGGGACCATCACCGATGCCTCAGGCCGCACGCTGTCGGGCCAGACCGCGGAGGCGTTCTGGAATTCGCTCAGCCACGCGCAGCCGATCAGCTTCGGCCTCAACTGCGCGCTCGGCGCCGACCAGCTGCGCCAGTACGTCGAGGAACTGTCCAACGCCTGCGACACCCACGTGTCCGCCCACCCCAACGCCGGCCTGCCCAACCCGCTGTCGCCCACCGGCTACGACGAGACGCCCGAGCACCTCGCCAGCCAGATCCGCGAGTGGGCGCAGAGTGGCCTGGTGAACATCGTCGGCGGCTGCTGTGGCACCACGCCGGCGCACATCGCGGCGATTGCCGAAGCCGTTGCGGGCCTCGCGCCGCGCGTCGTGCCCGTCATCGACAAGAAACTGCGCCTGTCGGGCCTCGAGCCCTTCAACGTCGGCGGCGACGCCCTGTTCGTCAACGTCGGCGAGCGCACCAACGTTACCGGCTCCAAGGCCTTCGCGCGCATGATCCTCGAAGGCCGCTTCGACGACGCGCTCGCGGTGGCGCGCCAGCAGGTCGAGAACGGCGCCCAGGTCATCGACATCAACATGGACGAGGCGATGCTCGATTCGGTCGCCGCCATGGAGCGGTTCTGCAAGCTCATCGCTACCGAGCCCGACATCTCGCGCGTGCCGATCATGCTCGACTCGTCGAAGTGGTCGGTCATCGAGACCGGCCTCAAGTGCATTCAGGGCAAGGGCGTGGTCAACTCGATCTCGATGAAGGAGGGCGAGGCCGAGTTCCTGCGTCAGGCCCGGCTCGCGCGCCGCTATGGCGCTGCGGTGATCGTGATGGCCTTCGATGAGCAGGGCCAGGCCGACACCTTCCGCCGCAAGACGGAGATCTGCGAGCGTGCCTACAAGCTGCTGGTCAAGCCTGTTGCCGAAGGCGGCGCCGGCTTCCCGGCCGAAGACATCATCTTCGACCCCAACATCTTCGCCATCGCCACCGGCATCGAGGAGCACGACAACTACGCGGTCGATTTCATCAACGCCGTGGCGTGGATCAAGGACAACCTGCCCTACGCCAAGACCTCGGGCGGGGTGTCGAACGTGTCCTTCAGCTTCCGCGGCAACGACCCGGTGCGCGAGGCGATCCACACCGTGTTCCTGTATCACGCGATCAAGGCCGGCCTGTCGATGGGCATCGTCAACGCCGGCCAGCTCGGCGTGTATGACGAGCTCGCGCCCGAACTGCGCGACAAGGTCGAGGATGTGGTGATGAACCGCCGTCCGGGCGCGGGCGAGGCGCTGGTCGAGTTCGCGCAGACGGTGAAGGGTCAGGCCAGGGAGTCGGCGCAGGATCTGGCCTGGCGCGAGTGGCCGGTCGAGGAGCGCCTGAGCCACGCACTGGTCAAGGGCATCACCGAGTTCGTCGTCGCCGACACCGAGGAGGTGCGCGCCAAGCTCGAGGCCGAAGGCAAGCCGCCGCTGGCGGTCATCGAAGGCCCGCTGATGGCGGGCATGAGCGTCGTCGGCGACCTCTTCGGCGCGGGCAAGATGTTCCTGCCCCAGGTGGTGAAGTCGGCGCGGGTGATGAAGCAGGCCGTCGCCCACCTCATCCCCTACATCGAGGCGGAAAAGCTGCGCACCGGCGCCAGCAGCAAGGGCCGCATCATCATGGCCACGGTGAAGGGCGACGTGCACGACATCGGCAAGAACATCGTCGGCGTGGTGCTCGGCTGCAACGGCTACGAGGTGATCGACCTCGGCGTGATGGTGCCGGCGGCCAAGATCCTGGAAGCGGCCAAGGAACATGGTGCACAGGCGATCGGTCTTTCGGGCCTCATCACGCCCTCGCTGGAGGAGATGGCCCATGTCGCCGCCGAGATGAAGCGCCAGGGTTTCGAGGTGCCGCTGCTGATCGGCGGCGCCACCACCAGCCGCAATCACACCGCGATCAAGATCGCACCGCACTATGACCAGCCTGTCGTGTACGTGCCCGACGCCTCGCGCGCGGTTGGCGTGGTCACCGCGCTGCTGTCGGAGGGGCAGAGCGAAGCCTTCAAGGCCGAGGTCGCCGCCGACTACGAGAAGATCCGTGCCCTGCATGCCGGCAAGAAGGGCATGCAGTTGGTGAGTGTCGAGGCGGCGCGCGCCAACGCCTTCCGTACCGATTGGACGGCCGAGCGCGTGGCCGCGTGCAGCACTGCCCACCAGGCCGGATTCACGCCCTACCAGCCCCCGCGCCCCAACATGCTCGGCGTGCAGGCGATCGACGTCGAGCTCGGCGAGCTGGCGAGCTACATCGACTGGGGCCCTTTCTTCCAGACCTGGGACCTCGCCGGCCGCTTCCCCGCCATTCTCGATGACGCGGTGGTGGGCGAGACGGCGCGCAACGTGTTCGCGGATGGCAATGCCATGCTGGACAAGATCGTCGCCGAGAACTGGCTGCAGGCCAAGGCGGTGTTCGGCCTGTTCCCGGCCAACGCGGTCGGTGACGACATCGAGATCTACACCGGCGAGGACCGCAAGCACCTGGCCATGGTGTGGCACGGCCTGCGTCAGCAGCACGAACGCCCGGCGGGCAAACCGCACTGGTGCCTGACGGACTTCGTCGCACCCAAGGAGTCGGGCGTGCCGGACTGGATCGGCGCCTTCGCGGTGACTGCTGGCCTGGGCATCGAGGCCAAGCTCGCCGAGTTCGAGGCGGCGCACGACGACTACCACGCCATCATGCTCAAGAGCCTGGCCGACCGCCTGGCAGAGGCCTGCGCCGAATGGCTGCATGAGCGCGTGCGCCGGGAATGCTGGGGCTACGCGGCCGACGAGACGCTCGACAACGAGGCGCTGATCGCCGAACAGTACCGCGGCATCCGCCCGGCACCGGGCTATCCGGCCTGCCCCGACCATACTGTGAAGGGCCCGCTGTTCGAACTGCTCGGCGCGCGCGCGCGCATCGGCATGGATCTCACCGAAAGCTACGCGATGACGCCGGCAGCGGCGGTGAGCGGCTTCTACTTCGCCCACCCCGAGAGCCACTACTTCGCCATCCCGAAGATCGGCCGCGACCAGCTCGAGGACTGGGCGCGCCGCACCGGCATGGATGTGGAGGAGGCGGCGCGCTGGCTGGCGCCCTTGCTTTGATGCGCTGATGGAGAGGCCCGACGCCGTGTCAGGCGGCGGGCGGGCGGGGCTCCAGGCGGGTGCCGAAGACTGTGCTGGGTTCGGGGCGGCCGATCAGGTAGCCCTGGAAGCGGTCGCAGCCTGCGGCCGCCAGCATGTCGAACTGCGCCTGCAGTTCGACCCCCTCGGCGATCACGCGCAACTCCATGGTATGGGCGAGGGCGATGATGGTGCGCGCGATCGCCGCGTCGTTGGGGTCCGTCAACACATCGCGGACGAAGGAACGGTCGATCTTGAGTGCGGTCAGTGGCAGCCGTTTCAGGTAGCTCAGCGACGAGTAGCCGGTGCCGAAGTCGTCGAGGGCAAAGCCGATGCCGAGCGCCCGCAACTGCTGCATGCGCTCGACCACTGTTTCAGTGTCCTCGAGCAGCATGCTCTCGGTGAGCTCGAACTTGATCCAGGCGCCTGGAATGTTGCGGGCGCCGAGTATGTCCGTCACCGTCGCGACGAAATCGGCATGGTGAAACTGGCGCGCGCTGACGTTGATGGCGATCTGGAGCGCGTGTTGCGGATAGGTCGCCGACCACGCCAGCAGTTGATCGCAGGCGGACTCGATCGCCCATGTTCCGAGGGCAATGATCAATCCGCTTTCCTCGGCCACGGGGATGAACTCTGCCGGTGGTACCTGCCCACGCTCGGGGTGACTCCAGCGCATCAGCGCCTCTGCGCCGACCAGCCTGCCGCCGACATCGACCACGGCCTGGTAGTGGAGATGGATCTGGCCCGCTTCCAGGGCGTGGCGCAGATCGGCTTCGAGGCCGGCGCGCGCGCTCAGCCTCACCGCAAGCTCGGGGCCGAAGAAGCTCAGGCAGTTGCGGCCCAGCGCCTTGCTCTGGTACATCGCCATGTCCGCATGCTTGAGCGCGGTTTCGGCAGTCCCTGCTTCCTGGCCGAACAGCACGGCGCCGATGCTGGCGGAGATATCGGCGTTGAACTTGTGTACCTGGTACGAGTGCTCGATCACCTGCAGGATCTTGCGCCCGATCTCGCCCACCTGCTGCCGGGCTTCGTCGGGGTCTTCGCTCAAGTCCTCCAGGATCACGACGAACTCATCGCCGCCCAGGCGGGCGACGGTGTCGCCGCTGCGAACCGCCTGCGAGAGCCGCCGGGCGACCTCGCGCAACAGTTCGTCGCCATGGTCGTGGCCGAGGGTGTCGTTGAGCACCTTGAAGTTGTCGAGATCGAGCAGCAGCAGCGCGCAGTGGCTGGTGCGGCGTCTGCCGGCCTCGAGGACATGGGCGAGACGGTCCATCAGCAGCCGCCGGTTGGGTAGCTGGGTGAGGGGGTCGAAGTAGGCGAGGGCGTGGATGCGATGCTCGGCCGTCTGCAACTCCTCCACCTGCAGTTGCAGCTGACCGGCCTGGGTGGCCAGCGCCGTCTGGTTGCGGCCGAGCAGGGTTCGCATCTCGTCGAGCGTGGTGCTCAGTTGGGCGAGCTCGGCGATGCGCGTGCGCAGTGGGGGCGGCCGGGAAAAGTCGAGCGCTCCGATGCGCTTGCCCTGCACTGCGAGCATCTCGAGCGGTGCAGCGATCGTGCGTGCCTGCCGCTGCGCGATGACTGCGGCGACGCCGATCAGAATGCCGAGTGTCGCGGCGATGGTGAGCCCGATGAGCGACCATGCCGGCTCGAACTCGCGGGCGGGGGCGAGAGTGAGTACCCACAGGCGCTGCTCGCCCACCTCGTACGGTGTCATTGCCGCAATCCAGTCCTCCCCTTCCGAGTTGAAGCGGCTCGCCGAGAAGCGCGTACGGCCAGCCTGGCGCCAGAGCGACAGCGCGTCGTTGATGCTGGGCTGGCCTAGCGCACTGGCGGGGAGCATCAGTGTGCCCAGCCAGTCGCTCTCGGCGATGTGGTCGGGGCGGCGTGGCAGCGCCAGCACCAGTTCTCCCTCGGTGAGCACGAGCGTGCTGCCGCTTGCACCGATGCGTGCCTCTCGCGTGCGCGTCGACAGTTCGGCAAGCAGGATGTCGAGACCGATCGCCCCCTCGCTGCCATCGCTCAAGCTGACGGCCTGGGAAACCGTGATGCCCGGCTGGCCGGTGGTGTAGAAGGTGTATGGGGGCGTCCAGTAGCGCACGGTGCCTGGGCGAACGGCGCCCTCGTACCAAGGCCGCGAGCGGGCGTCGTAGTCGAGCGTCTGCCAGTGCTCGCTACGATTGCCGGCAACGTCCTCCTCGACGATGAGGTGTTCGCTGCCCGTGCCTGGAAGGTCGGTGCTGCGACTGCGCCACCGTCCGTCAGGCAGGCGCAGCAGCATCCAGCCGCGGCCCTCCTCGTTGCCGATCACGATCGAGCTGATGTTGCGGACATGGCTCAGCAGAGGCTTGAAGTAGCGTTCGGCGGCCTGCGTGTCATCGAAGGGTGCTTTCTGTCCTGCAAGCCACTCGGCTGCCGAGGGCAGGATCTGGCTGGGCAGTTCGACCGTCTCGCGCAGCGTGTTTTCGACCAGGTCGGCGACGCGGGTGAACTCGCTGGCAGTCAGGCGTTCGTGCAGTGGCAGCACGATGAGCCCGACCACGGCAGCCATGACCGCCAGCAGGCCGCCCGTGACGAGCAGCAGCAGGCGTTTGAAGATGACGTCGCGGAGCGTGGCGGGGCGGGACATGCGGATTGCCGGATGAATATGCGGATTCAGTGTTTCTTGTCCCCATTATGGGCGCTGTCACGCGGAACGTCATGCTGCTTGCGTGCCCGGCAGTGCATCTGGGGCAAACGAACCGATCGACCCGTGGCGCGTGGCTGGCGCCGCTCCTGCGAAGACCCATAGCGGTGGGTGAGCGAGGGAGCAGACGGGCTCGCGTGTATCATGCGGGTTTGACTTTCCTGGAATGGCTGTCATGTCCACGCTCGAGATCACCGCCGACAACTTCAACGACACGGTCGAACAGAACGCAATCGTGTTCCTCGACTTCTGGGCCGCTTGGTGCGGCCCCTGCCGCAACTTTGCACCCGTGTATGAGGCTGCGGCCGAGGCCAATCAGGATATCGTCTTTGGCAAGATCGACACCGAGGCGCAGCAGGATCTTGCCGCCGCATTCCAGATCCGCTCCATCCCCACCATCGCCGTGATCCGCGAGGGTGTCATGGTGTTCCGCGAGTCCGGTGCCCTGCCGGCGAGCGCGCTCGAACAGGTCATCCAGGGCGTGCGCGGCCTCGACATGGAGCAGGTGCGCGCCGAGATCGCAGCCCAGCAGGCAGGCCAGGCTCAGGGCTGACCTGCGGCGCAGGCCGCATCGTCGTCGGGCGATGCGTTGTCGAGGATGGCTTTCATGGCCCGGTGCGACAGCCTGCGTTCGGTGGTGATCGCGTACACCCGCGTGCGTACCTCCGCCATCTCACCGAGGCGCATCACACCATACTGTGCGCGCACGTAGGGTTCGATCATGGTCGGTGCTGCGAACAGTCCGGCGCCACCCTGGCCGAAGGCTTTCAGCAGTGCGCTGTCGTCGAACTCGGCGATCACGTCGGGCTGCAACTGGCGCTCCTCGAACCAGCGCAGCATGGCTGCGCGGTGGGCGACGTCCTGCCCCGGTAGCAGGAAGGGGGCGCCGTCCAGCATCGCGGGGAAGGTCCCCTGCAGGGTGGGCACCAACTTTGGCGCCGCGAATACCGTGAGCCCGCTTTCGGCGAGCAGGGTGCTGTGGCCGCGCACGCCGACCTCGGCAGGCATCGCGCGATCGGCGATGATCAGGTCGAGCCGGCGCAGCGCGAGCTCGCCCAGCAGCTCGGTCAGTGGCGCCTCGCGGCACACCAACCGCCCCGGCCGGTCGACGCGCAGCGCCGGCTCGATCAGGCGGTGGGCCACCGACTTGGGCATGCTGTCCGGGATGCCGATCCGGAACGGCAAGTCGCGGCGCAGCCCGTCGTCGCGCACGATCTCCACCACCTGCTCGCCCAGCGCGAAGATTTCTTCGGCGTGGCCGAGGATGCGCTCGCCCGCTTCGGTGAGTTCGAGCCGGCGACCGGCACGCCGGAACAGGGTCACGCCGAGCGTAGCCTCGAAGGTCGCGAGTTGGGCGCTGATCGAATGCGGTGCCAGGTTCAGCATCCGCGCCGCACCTGCGATCGAGCCCACACGGGCCACCATCCAGAAGTAGCGCAGGTGCTTGAAGTTGAGATCGATATTTGCGTTCGCCATGAGGTTCCATCCAAAAAATCGATTTCTGGCCTAATAGTAATCGACTTTTTATGAGAACTGTTCTCCGTTAAGGTCTGACTCACCTGCAACACGCAGTGCATTCCGACCGGGAATGTCAGGCGGTTGCAGTGCTTCCGACACCACAGGAGACATCGCCATGCGCCACTACGAAGCCGACAGCACGCCCGCCGCCGCCCGCATCCTCGCCCTGACCGTACTGGCCGACGGCGGCCTGGATCGTGATGAGATCGATGCCGCAATGCGGACGGACCTCGCCCGCCGCCTGGGGATCGGTCAGCTCGAATTCGAACGCATCCTGCGCGAGTATTGCGACGATCTCATGCTGGGTGCGCACTACATGGATGGCATGCGGCTCAGGCTGGCCGACGAGGTTCTCGATCTGGTTCTGGAAGACATCTCCGAACCCGCCCTGCAGCAAGCCTTGCTGCGCGCGATGCAGGACATCGTCAGCGCCGATGGCGTCGAGACGCTCGCCGAGGTCGAGGTTCTCGGGCGCGCACTGGAGAAGTGGGGAATGAAGGCATCCCCTGGAAAACTCAACTGAGCGCCGCACGTCCGGCCTGCAGGTCCAACAGGGGGCAGGCCGGGCGCGGGCGGCAGGCATGGAGAGATCATCATGTCGGACAACAGGAACATGCGCGCCTCCGAGCACGACAACCACCTCGGCGAGCGTGTCGACGACCCCCTGATCGACCGCCTGCATTGGGTTATCCGCCAGGCGATCCGCGTGCTCGCGGTGCTGATGGTCGCAGTGATCCTGTGGACGGTAGCCGACGTCGTGCTCGTGCTCTACGAGAAGCTGTCCGCGCCGCCATTCCTGCTGCTCGATCTAAACGACATCTTCGTCGTCTTTGCGGCCTTTCTCGCCGTCCTGATCGCGATCGAGATCTTCGTCAACATCACGCTCTACCTGCGCGATGATGTCATCCACGTCAAGCTGGTGATCGCGACCGCGCTGATGGCGATCGCGCGCAAGGTGATCGTGCTCGACCTCAGTACGCTCGAGCCGATGTACCTGTTCGCCATCGGCGTCATCGTGCTGGCGCTGGGCGTGACCTACTGGATGGTGTCGCTGCGGCCCGACAAGTAAGCGGTCGGGCGCGTACGCTCACTCGAACAGGGCCCCTACGCTCTGGCCGCTGTGGATGCGCTCGATGGCGGCAGCAAAGAGCGGTGCAACATTGAGCACGGTGAGCTTGTCGAGGCGCTTTTCCGCCGGCAGGTTGACGGTGTTGGTGACGACGATGCTGTCGAGCGCGGCGTTGCGCAAGCGTTCGATGGCTGGGCCACACAGCACGCCGTGGGTGGCTGCCGCATGCACGCTCTTCGCGCCCGCCGCCTTGAGCGTGTCGACCGAGGACACCAGTGTGCCGCCGGTGGCAATCTCGTCCTCGAAGATCACCACGTCGCGGCCGGCGACCTCGCCCACCACATAGCCCTGCTTGACCGCAGTGTCCGATACCCGACGCTTGTCGATGATCGCCATCGGGATGCCCAGCTTCTCCGAAAAACGTCCGGCCCGCTTGGCGCCGCCTGCGTCGGTGGCGACCGCGACCATGTTGGACAGGTCATAGCGGTTGCGGAAGTGCTCGGCGATGAGTGTCACCGCGGTCAGGTGGTCAACCGGCACGCTGAAAAAGCCGTGCACCTGGTCGGCATGCAGGTCCATGGTGAGCACGCGATCGGCGCCGGCCGTGTGTAGCAGGTCGGCAATGAGACGGCCGGTGATCGAGATGCGTGGCGCGTCCTTCTTGTCCGAGCGTGCGTACGAGTAGTAGGGGATCACGGCGGTGATGCGCTGGGCCGAGGCGCTGCGCAGCGCGTCGAGTGTGATCAGCAACTCCATGATGTGTTCGCTCACCGGTTCGGTGAAGGACTGGAACACGAACACGTCGCGCTCGCGCACGTTGTCCTGGATCTGCACCCGCAGGTTGTCGTTGGAGAAGCGCGAGATGTCCAGTTGCCCGAGCCGCATGCCCAGGCGCTGGCTGATGTCGCAGGCGAGGTCGCGGCTGGCGCTGCAGGCAAAAATCTGGAGTCCGTGCTTGATCATCGTGGCGATTCTCCGGTCGCGTCGGTCCGGGCGTGGCCGCGCGTCTTGGTGTAGTGGGCGGGGTGGCGTTCGCGTTGGGGCGGTGTCCTCCGCAATGCTACGACAAGACGCCCCTGCAGGCTTGCATCGGCGCTTCTTTTGCCACATCGTGGCGAAAAGAACGAGGCGGGGGGAGACAGCAACCGAGCAATCGGCCGCACCCGCCAGGCTGTCGATCGGGCATGGGTGAATCGATGGAGCAGGGGGCTTCCGCGCTGGCGCGGCTGAGGGGGGATTTCTTCGGGGGACTGACGGCTGGCGTGGTCGCGCTGCCGCTCGCGCTGGCGTTCGGTGTCGCCTCCGGCGCGGGTGCCGCGGCCGGCCTTTACGGCGCGATCGTGCTCGGTCTCGTCGCGGCCCTGCTCGGTGGCACGCGGATGCAGATCTCCGGGCCGACGGGGCCGATGACCGTGGTGTTCGCATCGGCACTCGTCGCTGTAGGTGGCGATCTTGGCATGGCGATGGCGGCCGTGCTGGTGGGTGGGATCGTGCAGATCGGCCTCGGCCTGGTGCGTGCCGGGGCGCTCGTGCGCTTCATTCCCTACCCGGTCGTGTCCGGTTTCATGAGCGGCATCGGCGTCATCATCATCGCGCTCCAACTGGCGCCCTTGCTCGGCGCGCCGCCGTCGTCCTCGCCACTGGGGGCGATCCTCGGCCTGCCCGGCGTGCTCGGCGCTTTCAACGGGGAGGCGCTGCTGCTCGGCCTCATGACCCTCGTCATCGTGTTCCGGACACCGATGTCGATCAGCCGCATCGTGCCAGCGCCGCTGGTGGCGCTGCTGGCGATGACCGCGCTGTCCGCCCTCGCCGGCTTCGAGGTCGCGGTGATCGGCGAGATCCCGGTCGGTCTGCCCGAGCTTGCGCTGCCCAGCTTCAGCCTGGAGACGTGGACGACCATCCTGGTGCTTGGCATCACGCTCGGCATGCTCGGTTCCATCGACAGCCTGCTGACCTCGCTGGTCGCCGATTCGGTGACACGCACCCGCCACCACTCCAACCGCGAGCTCATCGGCCAGGGCGTCGGCAACATGCTGTGCGCGTTTGCCGGCGGCCTGCCCGGCGCGGGCGCGACCATGCGTACCGTGGTGAACATCAAGTCGGGCGGGCGGGGACGGCTGTCGGGGGTCGTGCACGCGCTGTTCCTGCTCGCCCTGCTGCTCGGGGCCGGTCCGCTCGCGAGCGAGATCCCGCTCGCGGTACTGGCCGGGATCCTGATCAAGGTCGGGGTGGACATCCTCGACTACCGCTTGCTCAAGCTGCTGCGCAGTGCGCCGCGCGCCGACGTCGCGGTGATGGCGGCGGTATTCCTGCTGACTGTGCTGGTGGATCTGATCGTCGCCGTGGCCGCCGGTGTCATGCTGTCGATGGGGCTCATCATCCACCAGCTGGTCGCACAGGCGAGCCTGCGCATCTGGCCGGTGCCGCGCGAGGCCGGCGAGGGCGAGGGAGGTCGTGACGCCGACATGGAAAGCGGCGTGCGCGTCATCGAGGTCGGCGGTCCTTTCTTCTTCGGCTCCACCAGCCAGTTGCTCGACCGTGTGGACCAGGTGATCGGCACCCGGGTCGCGGTGTTCGATTGCAGCCGGGTGCCCTTCATGGACCTGTCGGCGCAGTTCGCACTCGAGGAGATGGTCGATCGCCTCAAGGCGCAGTCGATCGCCGTGCTCGTCGTCGTGCCGCCGGCGATTCATGCCCAGCTGTTGCGCCTGCACGCGCCAAACCTGCCCGCGGCCCTGTTGCGTCACGACCTTGCTGCGGCGCTAGGCGAGGCGCGTGCGCTGGTTGCCCCCGCTGCCTAGCCCGGGTAGAGCATGAAGGGCGCGCGCGTCTCGAGCCAGGCCGCCTCGTCGGCGCAGGCAAGGGCGTCGAGGTCCTGTGGGCGTGCGGCGGGGTCGTCCACCCACTCGCGCAATACCGGCGAACCGTTGATGAGGTCGATGGCGAGGCGGTCGAACTCGTATTCGTAGCCGAAGTCGCGCCACAGCGCATAGTCGGGCTGAAGCCGGCGAATGGCCTTGAAGGCCAGCGCCTGTAGCCGCCACGGGCGGAAGGCATGGTGCGCGTAGTGTTCAGGCGCCTCGACATGGATCTGCACGCCGTTGCACAGGCGGCCCGCATGCTTGTGGAAGGTAGGCTCGAACCAGCAGTCTCGCAGCACACAGCCGCGCAGCCACTCGGGTGCGAGGGTACGCATCTCGGCGATCAGTGCGCGTGCGTCGAGATCGGGGGCGCCGAAGATCTCCAGCGGGCGTGTCGTGCCGCGACCTTCGGACAGGGTCGTGCCTTCGAGCATCACGGTGCCGGCATAGCAGCGCGCCATCGACAGGTTGGGCGCGTTCGGGCTGGGGTTGATCCAGCTGCGTTCGCCCAGCGGCCAGCCGTAGCCGGGCGCTGCCTCGGGCTGCCAGCCCTGCATCGGAATCACGCGGCAGTCGACGTCGAGGCCCAGGGTGGCCACGAACCAGTTGGCGAGTTCGCCCATGGTCAGGCCGTGACGCATCGGCAAGGCACCGGCGCCGACGAAGCTCTCCCATCCAGGCTGTAGCGTCGTGCCTTCGACCGGCCGTCCGGCCGGGTTGGGGCGGTCGAGTACCCACACCGACTTGCCATGCTTCGCCGCTTCTTCCAGCACGTAGCGCAGGGTGGTGATGAAGGTATAGATGCGGCAGCCGAGGTCCTGCAGGTCGACCAGCAGCACGTCGAAGCTGTCCATCATCGCTGCGCTCGGCCGGCGCACTTCGCCGTACAGGCTGAACACCGGGATGCCATGCAGCGGGTCGCGATAGTCGGCCGACTCCACCATGTTGTCCTGCTTGTCGCCGCGCAGGCCATGCTGCGGGCCGAAGGCGGCCGATAGCGTGATGTCGGGCAAGGCACCGAGGGCGTCGAGCGAGTGCTTGAGGTCGCGGGTCACCGATGCCGGGTGAGCGAGCAGGGCGATGCGACGGCCGGCGAGCGGGCGGCGTAGCGCCGGCTCGGCGAGCAAGCGGTCGAGGCCGAACTGGATGGATTGGGGCATGCGGATCAGGGCTGGGAGCGCGTTGCGGTGGCCAGCGTGAGGACGAACGTGTCGCGGGCGTGGAAGTCGGGCTGAGCGGGGGCATGGCGTACCGCCCAATACTCGAGTTGACCGTCCTTGCGTTCAATGACGGCAGCCAGGCTGACCTGGAGGTCGGTGCCCGGCGGCACCGCCGGCAGCAGTCCGGCCGGGACGCGTGCCTCCAGCACCAGGCTGCCCGCGTCGTGGGTGCACTGGATTTCGGGTGCCTGCTCGGCGGCAAAGCCGTCGACGCGCTGGCGCCAGCCCTGGAACGCGTACACCGCCCACTGGCCGCTGGGCGAGAAGTTGTACTCGCGGTAGGTCGGCTCTCCGGGCACCCCGAGGAAGACTTCGAAGCAGGTGTGCTGCCATAGGCCGTCGGCCGCGACAGAAGGCTGCGGCGCGGGAACGACGAGGCGGTCGATGCGGCTGTCGTCGAGACGGAACTCGAACACTGCACCGCCTTCCGGTGCGGCGTACATGGTGGCGAGCAGGTGGCCGACCGGGCCGCTGCCGGCAACGGCTGCATCTGGGCTGCTGGGGTGGGGGCGCAAGCCTACCGTGATGGTCGGAACCTTGGGGCGCTCTGAGGGGCTGTGGGACACGGTCTTCGGGCAGTGGGCGGCAAAGGCGCAATGTTAGCCGCTGGGCCTGCGCACGGATACAGCCCGCTCCGGGTGTGTCATCGATCACGCTCGGAAACACTTTTCGATAGCCTGGATGTTGCAACGCACAAATCCCTTGTGTAATATCGCACCTGTCTCCTCCACTCTCCTCGTGATGTGGATTCAGGCCCAGGCTCGAAAGCGCCTGGGCCTTTTTTTACGCCCGGCCCGGCGGGCAAGGGGTTTCCCCGCTTGAGAAGACGCCTGTTCTCGCGGCAGACTCCGCTCCATGCCCGCGTCGCCACTTGCCATCATCGTCCTTGCCCAGCTGTTCGGCACCTCGCTCTGGTTTTCCGCCAACAGCGCGGGCGGCGATCTCATGCTGGCCTGGGGCCTGAACAGCGCCGACATCGGCCGCCTGACCAACGCGGTCCAGTTCGGCTTCATCGTCGGCACGCTCGTGTTTGCGCTCACCGGCCTGGCCGACCGTTTTGCCGCCAGCCGCATCTTTGCGTGCAGCGCGCTCGTCGGCGCCGCGGCCAATGCGGGTTTTGCGTTGTTGGCGCAGGGTCTGGACGAGGGGCTCGCATGGCGTTTTGTCGTCGGCCTGGCGCTTGCCGGGGTATATCCGCTGGGCATGAAGCTGGTGGTGAGCTGGGTGCCGGAACAGGCTGGCGCCGCGCTGGCCTGGCTGGTCGGCATGCTCACGCTGGGGACCGCGCTGCCGCATGGCGTGCGCGCGCTCGACGCCGGTTGGGGTTGGCAGCCCACCATCCTCGTGTCATCGCTGCTGGCGGTGGCGGCAGCGCTCATGATCTGGCGACTTGGCGACGGGCCTCATCTCGTGCGCCGGCGCGGCATGCCGCACCTGCGCCTGGGTGAGGTCGTCCTCGCCTTTCGTGCGCCGCGCCTGCGCGCATCTGCGCTGGGCTATTTCGGCCATCAATGGGAACTCTACGCGTTCTGGACGCTGGTGCCACTGCTGGTGACGGCGGCATGGGACGGCAAGGGCGGCGGGTCGGCGTTCGCGTTCGTGGTGATCGGGATCGGCGCTGCGGGTTGCGTGCTCGGCGGCATGCTCAGCCGCCGTGTCGGCAGCGCACGCGTGGCGGCGCTGGCATTGGCCGTATCGGCCCTGTGCTGCGCGCTCTATCCGCTGGCGAGCACCGCGCCGGCCGTGCTGGTGGGCGTGCTGATGCTGGTTTGGGGGGCGAGCGTGGTGGCCGATTCACCGCACTTCTCCGCACTTTCTGCGCAGGCTTGCCCGCAGCAGATCGTGGGCAGCGTGCTTGCGCTCCAGAATGCGGTAGGCTATGCATTTACGATGGCGTCCATCGAGCTTGCAACGCGCTTGTGGCCCTTGCTTGGCGATCGCGTCGCGTGGTTGCTCCTGCCCGGGCCGCTGCTCGGCCTGTTGGCGCTCCGGCCGTTGTGGCGACGCGGAGCATTGCGATGAACGAACTCCCCATTTTGGGTATGTTTCGCGCTATGGTTCGAGCTCCGACAGGCCGAGCGGGCGCATACATGCTTGCTGAGAAATGCATTCCCATCACCTGAGCTCCTTGAGTTCCCGACTGTGGCTCGTCATCGCGCTGGCGGTGCTGCCGCTGTTCGTCATGTTCGTGTTCGACTACCTCGGTCAGCGTGATCTGACGGTCAGTCAGGCCGAGCGCGACATGGCGCGCATGCTCGAGGCGGTGCAGCAGGAAGAGGCAATGGCCCTGCGCGCGGTGCGCAGCACGCTCGGCATCATGGCGAACTCCGACAACCTCGCCAGCCTCGATGCCGAGGAGTGCAGCGGGATTGCCTCGCGGCTGCTGTCGACACTGTCCGATTTCAACAATCTGGGGGCTGCACTGCCCGATGGCACGCTGTTCTGCAGTGGCTTGCCGCTGCAGGGCGGGGTCCGGCTCGACGATCGCCAGTGGTTCAAGGACGCGTCCGCCGGCAGCGACATCAGCGCTGGAGAGTATGCCGTCGGTCGTATCTCGGGGCGGCCGTCGATGGTATTCGGCTATCCGCTGCGTGACGGGACGGAGTTGCGCGCGGTGTTGTTCGCATCGCTCTCACTGGCCTGGTTCGACCGCCTGGTTGCGGCCTACCGACTTCCTGAGGGCTGGGAGGCCATCCTGCTCAGCGACGCGGGCGAAGTGATTGCGCGTTATCCGGATGGCCACCCCTGGAAGGGCGTGCGCCTGCCGGAGGAGAGGCATGCCGCTTTCCTCGGCATCAAGACCGCAGTAGGTGGGGTCGGCGAGGTGGAAGGGCTGGAAGGCGCATTGCGCCTGTATGGCGTGCGGGGCGTGAGTTTCGCCGGTGACATGGTCGATGTCGTGATCGGGGCACCTCTGGGGCGATCCCTGGCCGACGTTGACCGGGCCTTCTCGGCACGGGTCGCGCTGCTTGCCCTGGTCGCCCTGATCTCGGCGCTGGCGGCGCGCTACGCCATCCGCGCCCTGATCGAGCGCTGGGCCGGCAGTACCCGCGAAGTGCTCGCGCGCATCGCCGAAGGCGCGCCGGCAACCTCCATAGCGCAGCCATCGGACGTGTTCGAGCTGAGGGCGGTCGAGGAGGGCATCGAGCGCATGGCCGTCGAGCTCGCACGCCGCGAGGCCGAACTGCGCCGCCTGTCGATGGCGGTCGAGCAAAGCCCCGAGAGTGTGGTGATCACCGACCCCCACGGCCGGATCGAATACGTCAATGACGCCTTCTGTCGCGTGACCGGATATGCGCGTGAAGAACTCATCGGCCAGAACCCTCGCATTCTCAACAAGGGGAGGACGTCCGAGGATACCTACCGCGAGCTGTGGGCGACGATCCTGCGTGGCGAGGTGTGGCGCGGCGAATTCGACAACGTACGCAAGGACGGCTCCAGCTACACCGAGTTTGCCACGATCGCACCGATCAAGAATGCCGACGGCGTCATCACCCATTTCGTTGCCGTGAAGGAGGACATCACCCTGCGCCGGCAGTCCGAGGCCCTGGTGCACCGGCTCGCCTATTACGACGCGCTCACCGAACTGCCCAACCGGGCGCTGATGCGTGACCGCCTGCAGCACGCCGTGTTGTCGAGTGCGCATACCGGCGACTATGCGATGCTGCTGTTGCTCGACATCGACCGCTTCAAGCAGCTCAACGACACGCAGGGCCATGCTGCGGGAGACCGTCTGCTGCAGGCGGTGGCGCGGCGCTTGAGACAGGTCTTGCGTGAGGAAGACACTGCTGCCCGCCAGGGTGATGACGACTTTGCCGTCATCGTCGAGCATCTCGGCCGCGGCAAGGAGGAGGCGCTGATACGGGCGGAGGGCATTGCCAAGGAGATTCAGGCCGTCCTCGGGGCGCCCTATGACGACCTCGACGACAGCGGTCGTCCGCATTACATGTCCTTCAGCATCGGCATCACGCTGTTCCAGGGGCGCCAGTGGGCGATCGAGAACCTGCTCAAGCAGGTCGAGGTGGCGCTCTACATGGCCAAGGAAGAGGGGCGCAACACGACGCGCTTCTTCAGCCCGCAGATGCAGGCACGGGTGCAGGCCCACGCCGAGATGGAAGCTGCGCTGCGCCAGGCCCTGGACGAGGGCGTCTTCCAGTTGTTCTACCAGCCTCAGTTCTGCCGCGACGGCAAACTCGTCGGCGCCGAGGTGCTGGCGCGTTGGCCGGTCGAGGGCGGGCGGATGGTGTCGCCGGCGGATTTCATCCCTGTTGCCGAGGACACTGGCCTGATCGTGCCGCTCGGCGGCTGGGTGCTCGACACCGCCTGCCGGCAGCTGGCGGCGTGGCAGGCGCAGCCGGGTACGCGCACGCTGAGTCTCGCCGTCAATGTAAGCGCGCGCCAGTTCCACCAGCCGGACTTCGTGCCCCAGGTCACGTCAGCGATGCAGCGCCATGGCATCATGCCTTCGGCACTCAAGCTCGAGCTGACCGAGAGCGTGATCCTTGGCGATATTGATGAGACGGTCGCGCGCATGGCGCAGCTGCGGACGCTGGGCGTACGTTTCTCGCTCGACGACTTCGGTACGGGCTACTCTTCGCTGTCCTACTTGCGCCGCCTGCCGCTCGACCAGATCAAGATCGACCAGTCCTTCGTGCGCGACATGCTCGACAATGCCGGCAGCGAGACGATCGTACTTGCCATCCTGGGCATGAGCCGCTCGCTCGGCCTGGAAGTGATCGCCGAGGGCGTGGAGACAGAGGCGCAGCACGCCTTTCTGCTCGAACATGGCTGCCAGCGCTTTCAGGGCTACCTGCTCGGCAAGCCCTTGCCGCTTGCAGCCTGGCCCGCGCACTGGCTGGACAGCTGCGCCGGCGACTGAGTCGTACGCACGCCGCCCCGAACCCTTGTCTCAAGGAGTGTCATGAAACACCGCATCGTCATCGCCGGGACCTGCCTGCTCACTGGGCTTGCCGGTGTGCCCGCCTGCTGGGCGCAGCCGTCGCTGCTGGATGGCGAGGCCTTCGTCCTTCGTTGTGGGGGGATCGGTGCCGACGAGTCCACGCGCATGCGCGCCGAAGTATCGATGTACGCCCTCACCTTGCTGTACGCCACCGCGGGTGGCGCTTATCTTGCCGATGTCCATACACGGGTCGAGGAGCCTCTGGGCAGCCGTAGTGTCGAGGCCTCCTGCGGCCCTGTTGGCCAGGTGACCGTGCCCGAGGCCGGGACCTACCGTGTCATCGCCACCCATGAAGGGGTGCGCCAGGAGCATTGGGTGGAGCTGCGCCCGGGCGGCGGTGCAACCCTGTCCTTGCGCTGGGCGGATTGAGACGCAGGGAAAGTGCAGCCGCTGTGAGTCTGCTTGGGGAGGGTTGTGGCGTGCCGCCTTCAGACCCTCGCGGCTGGCGCCGCTCCTACGCAGAACCCCGCGCGGCTGCCCTCGCTGTGGGAGCGGCGCCAGCCGCGAGCCTCCCAAGGCGGCGCTCCATGTGGCGCCCTCGATGTCGTGACACGCCACGCGATTGCCGCGTGTTGAGCCGCAAGCGCCTTATGCAATGCGCGCCAAGCCGCTAAACTCGCGTCCTTTGTCCAGTTTCAGCCGGAGCCAGCCATGACTGTGCAGCGCGTCCTCACCGGGATCACCACCTCGGGCACCCCCCACCTCGGCAACTACGCCGGCGCCATCAGGCCGGCGATCGCCGCCAGCCGCCACCCGGGCGTGGAGAGCTTCTATTTCCTGGCCGACTATCATGCGCTGATCAAGACGACCGACCCGCTGCGCGTGCAGCGCTCGACCCTGGAGATCGCCGCCACCTGGCTCGCCGCCGGGCTCGACACCGACCGCGTGTGGTTCTACCGCCAGTCGGACATCCCCGAGATCCCCGAGCTCGCCTGGTTGCTCACCTGCATTGCCGGCAAGGGCCTGCTCAACCGCGCCCACGCCTACAAGGCCGCAGTCGACAAGAACACCGCTGAAGGCCTGGATCCGGATGCCGGCGTCAACATGGGTCTCTACATGTACCCGGTGCTGATGGCGGCAGACATCCTGATGTTCAAGGCGCATTCCGTTCCGGTCGGCCGCGACCAGATCCAGCACATCGAGATGGCGCGCGACATCGCCGGCAGTTTCAACCACCTCTACGGCGAGCACTTCGTGCTGCCCGAGGCGGCGATCGATGCCTCGGTGGCGACGCTGCCCGGCCTGGACGGGCGCAAGATGAGCAAGAGCTACGACAACACCATCCCGCTGTTCGCGCCCACGGCCGAGCTCAGGAAGCTCGTGTTCTCGATCGTCACCGATTCGCGGGCCCCTGGCGAACCGAAGGACGCTGACGGCTCCGCCCTGTTCGAGCTCTATCAGGCCTTCTCCCGGCCAGAGGAGGCGCGGGCGATGCGCACGGCCTTCGAGGAGGGGATCGCCTGGGGCGAGGCCAAGCAGGCGCTGTTCGACAAGATCGAGGCTACGGTGGCGCCGATGCGTGCACGCTACGAGGAGCTGATCGCCGACCCGGCACAGATCGAGAAGCACCTGCTCGAGGGCGCCGCCAAGGCGCGCGCGATCGCCACCCCCTTCATCGCCGAACTGCGTCACGCCGTCGGCCTGCGCCGGCTCACGACGATGGCCCAGCCCGCCAAGGCCGCCAAGGCCAAGGCGACTACCCAGCCCCAGTTCAAGCAGTACCGCGAGGGCGACGGCCGCTTCCACTTCAAGCTCGTCGCTGCCGACGGCGCCACCCTGGTCGTCAGCGAGGGTTTCGCAACGCCGCGCGAGGCCGGCGCGCTCGTGACCTATCTCAAGCAGGGGGGCGAGTTCGAGGTCGCAGGCGACGGCGTGTTCGTCAGCGGTGAGCGCGTGGCCGCGCTTGTCGGCGGCTGCGCGGCGACCGGACTGCGTGCTGCGCTCGCGAGCTTCGCCGAGTGATACGTAGCGCGGCGGCGCTCGGGTGAGGTGGCTGTCCAGAAGCGGTGGTTTGGTGGCCATGGGCGGTGTTGCGCAGCTGTAACAGTGTGCTTTCCCAGCCTTGAAATCGGGATAATTGGTGCGATGCAATATCCTGACCCTCAGCCGTGAAGCGCCACCCACCGAAAGCCAACAAAGCCCGCAAGTCCGCACGCGCACCCGCCCTGGCGCCAGCGCCGATGTCGTCCGCGCCGGCGCAGGAACCGGCACCCGCCGCGCGCCGGCGGCGCCCCTGGCGCTTGTTTGGTGCGGCGGCCTTCCTGCTGTTTGTCGTCGCCCTGGTCGCGGGCGGCATCCTGCTTCGCCACGAGCTCGACACCTCCCGCCTGCAGGCGCGCGAGATCGCGCGCTTTGCCGCCCGCCTGGACTACGAACGCATTGCGGGGCCGAGTGAGGCCGTGCTGTATCCGCAGCATGGCCCCTTCGATCAGCGCTTGGGCTACACCGAACTGCCACGCTTCATCGAACGCCTGGGTGCGCGCGGCTTCGCGCTCACCACACAGACGCGCTTCAGCGATGCCTTGCTCGATTACGTCGGCCAGGGTTTCTTCCCGCCCTATCGCGAGAAGGCGCGCGCCGGGCTCGACGTGCTCGACTGCCGCGGCGACGCGCTGTACGACTTCCGCTATCCCTACCGTGGCTACGCCAGCTTCGAGGCGGTGCCGCCAGTCGTCGCCGAGGCGCTGCTGTTCATCGAGAACCGCGGCCTGCTCGACGAGTCGCGGCCGCTGCTCAATCCGGCGGTGGATTGGGTGCGCTTTGCGCGTGCCGCCCTCGGCCAGCTCGGCCGCATGGTCAGCGCCGACCTCGACGCGCCTGGCGGCAGCACGCTGGCGACGCAGATCGAGAAGTACCGCCATTCGCCCGACGGCATCACCCACGATGCGCGCGAGAAGCTGCGCCAGATGGTGTCGGCCAGTGTGCGCGCCTACCGCGAGGGTGAGCACACCCTGCCGGTGCGCCGCCAGCTCGTGCTCGACTACCTCAACACCGTGCCGCTGTCGGCGGCGCCCGGTCATGGCGAGGTCAACGGCGTGGGCGATGGGTTGTGGGTGTGGTTCGCGAGCGATTTCGAGCGCGTCAATGCGCTGCTGTCCGCGCCTGAGGCGCTCGACGAGCCCGAGACACTGCAAGCCCAGGGCATGGCGCTGCGCCAGATGGTGGCGCTGATGATCGCCCATCGCCGCCCGTCGTGGTACCTGATGGGTGGGCGCGAGGTGCTCACCCGCACCACCGACGCCTACCTGCGCCTGCTCGCCGAGGCCGGCACGATCAGTGCCGCGCTGCGCGACGCGGCGCTGGCGCAGCCCCTGGTGTACCGCGACCTGCGCGCCAACCCACCGCTGCGCCCGGCCAACCCGGGCAAGGGCACGACCGCCGTCCGCGCGCGCCTGGCCGGTATGCTCGGCACCTCGCTGTACAGCCTGGACCGGCTCGATGCCGAGGTGGATACCACGCTGCACGCCGGGCTGCAGCAGGCCGTCAGCGGCTACCTTGGCCGCCTGTCCGAACCGGCCTTCGCGCGCAGCCAGGGCCTGGTTGCCGACCGCATGCTGAACCCCGCCACGCTCGGCGCCGTGCGCTACAGCTTCACCCTGGTCGAGCGCACACTCGGTGGCAACCGCGTACGCGTGCAGACCGATACCACCGACCAGCCCCTCGACATCAACGAAGGCAGCAAGCTCGAGCTTGGCTCCACCGCCAAGCTGCGCGTGCTCACCACCTATCTCGAAATCGTTGCTGAGCTGCATGGCCGCCTGGCCGAGCTCGATGTGCCGGCGTTGCGCCGTGTCGAGGTTGACCGCCAGGACAACCTCACGCGCTGGGCGATCGACTATCTCGCCACGGCCCCAGACCGCAGCCTGCCGCTGATGCTCGAGGCTGCGCTCGAACGCCGCTTCTCGGCCAATCCGGGCGAGGGCTTCTTCACCGGCGGCGGGCGGCATACCTTCGGCAACTTCAACAGCAGCGACAACCTGCGCGAGCCCACCTTGCGCGAAGCGCTGCAGGCCTCGATCAACCTGCCCTTCGTACGCCTGATGCGCGAGATCGTGCGCCACACCATGTACCAGGTGCCCGGCAGTACCGCGCGCCTGCTCGAGGACAATGACGACCCGCGCCGCATGGAATACCTCGCCCGCTTTGCCGATCGCGAGGGGCAGACCTTCCTGCGCCGCTTCTGGCGCAAGTACCAGGGCCGTACGCCGGAGGAAATGCGTACGATGCTGCTCGACGGCCTGCGTCCCACCGCCGAGCGCCTGGCCGCGGTGTACCGCTACCTCGAGCCCGAGGCGCCGCCCGAGGCGCTGGCGACCTTCCTCGCCCAGCGCCTGGGCGATGCCCGCCTCACCGAGGGGCGGGTCGCCCAGCTTTACAGTCGCCATGCGCCCGAGGCCTGGGACCTGCCTGACCGCGGCTACGTCGCCCGTGTCCATCCGCTCGAGCTGTGGCTGGTCGCCCACCGCCTGCACAACCCGGACGGCACCTTCGCCGACGCCGTGGCCGCAAGCGCCGAAGAGCGCCAGGAGGTGTACCGCTGGCTGTTCCGCACGCGCTCGCGCAGCGCCCAGGACGTGCGCATCTTCACCATGCTCGAGGTCGAGGCCTTCCTCGATATTCATCGCCGCTGGGCGCGGCTGGGCTACCCCTTCGGCCACGTTGTGCCCTCGCTGGCCACCGCGCTCGGCAGCTCGGGCGACCGTCCAGCGGCGCTCGCCGAGCTCATGGGCATCATCGTCAATGATGGTGTGCGGCTGCCGACGCAGCGCATCGACCGCGTGCGCTTCGCCGTCGACACCCCTTACGAGACCGGTTTTGCGGTGCGGCCCTCGGCGGGGGACCAGGTCATGCCGGTGGAAGTCGCTGCGGCCTTGCGCGGCGCACTGTCCGAGGTCGTCGAGGGCGGCACGGCGCGCCGCCTGGCGGGCACCTTCCGCCTCGCCGACGGCAGCGAGCTCGCGCTGGGTGGCAAGACCGGCACCGGCGACAACCGCATCGTCGTCGGCGGCCGTGCCGGTGTGGCGCTCAATCGTACGGCCACCTTCGTCTTCTATCTGGGGCCGCGCCACTTCGGCTCGCTCACCGCCTACGTGATCGGGCCCAACGCGGCGTCCTACCGTTTCACGTCGGCGCTGCCGGTGCAGATCCTCAAGTCGATGGCGCCGGTGCTGCTGCCTCACCTGGAGTCTGAGCCCGAACTGGCGTGCGCGCCTGTCGACGATCTGGCGCTGCCGGCTCCTGCCGTGCCTGCGCCCGATGACGCCACGACAGCGGACCGCGTTGCGCCCCGCGAAAGCGAGACGCTGGACGGGGAGGCTTTGCACGATGAGGATGGGCTGCGGGAGGATGACTCGAGCCTGCCCGTCAATGGCGATGACACGGCGCCGCCCGCCGACTACGAGGCGCCCGAGCCCGACCCGCCGACGCTCGCCCCCGAGGGGGACGAGGGCGTGACTGCGGCGCCAGGCCTCACCGATGCCGCCGACTACGAACCCACCCGCCTGCGCGTCGGTCGCATCGGAGGTGCCGAGCTCAGCGCCGCGCCGCAGTCAGCCGGGCTTGCGCCGTCCGGTTCAGCTCCGGCGCCCGCGCCTGCAGGAAGCGCAGGAAGGCTGCAGCGAGGGGGCTGAGGCGCTTGCCGGCAGGGTAGACCACCTGCCATTGCGACATCACCGGTGTGTCGACGACCTGTAGCACGGCGATGCCTTCGTCCGCAGCGTGCGCCAGCGCATGGGCCGACAGCACCGACAGCCCCAGCCCGCCCGCGACGGCCTGCTTCACCGCCTCGTTGCTACCCAGCTCGAGGCGGGGGCGCAGCGCCATGTCGTGCGCAGCGAAGAAGTGTTCCGCCGCCTGCCGCGTGCCCGAACCCTGTTCTCGCAGCACGAATTCCTCATCCTCCAGCGCACGCACGGCGATGTCGATGCGCCCGGCAAGAGCGTGGTGGGTCGGGGCGATCACCACCAGCGGGTTGCTCAGGAAAGGGGTCGCCACCACCACGGGCACCTCCGGCGGCCGGCTCATGATGTAGAGGTCGTCCAGGTTGTCGGCGAGGCGGCGGACCACCGCATCGCGGTTGAGCACCACCAGCGACACCTCGACCGCCGGCCGCTCGCGGCGGAAGTCGCCCAGCAGGCGCGGGATGAAGGTCTCCGCGGTGCTCACCACCGCCAGGCGCAGGCGGCCGACCACGTCGCCGCGCAGTTCGGCGAGCGTCTCATCGAGGTTTTCCAGCTCCTGCTCGACACGCTGCGCGGCACCCAACACGGCATCGCCCGCTGTGGTCAGGTGCAGGCGGCGTCCGACACGCTCGAACAGGGGCAACCCGACCTGCTCGGACAACTGGCGAAGCTGCCCCGACAGCGTGGGCTGGGTCAGGTGCAGGCGCTGGGCCGCACGCGTGACGCTGCCTTCGCGCGACACGGCGAGCAGCAGGCGGAGCTGGTGGAGGGTGAGACGCATGGCTGAGGTGACCGGCGCAGTAGCATAGATAAAAAACTATGTTAAACCTAAAAAGATACGATTTTTATCCATGTGTGCACTGCGGCAGAATGTGTTCGCCCGCTGCCTCTCGCCAGGCGAGGCGGGCCGCAGCCCAGATCACCAGGATGCACGCGCAGCGGACATCCCTACAGGAAGCCACAACATGGTCGATGCCGTACCCTTCTTCTTCGCCCTCGGCGTTGTCGCCTCGCTGGTGCGCAGCGGGCTGCGCCTGCCGGCGGCAGTGTTCGAGACGCTGTCGATCTACCTGCTGCTGGCCATCGGCCTCAAGGGCGGCATGGAGATCGCGCGCTCCGAGAGCGCCACGCTGTGGGTCGATGCACTGCTCGCGATCGGACTCGGCGCGGTGATCCCGCTCTTCGTCTTCCCGCTCTTTCGCCTGCGCTTCGGTCGCGCCGATTCGGCCTCGCTGGCGGCGCACTACGGCTCGGTAAGCATCGTCACCTTCGCCGTCGGCGCGTCGATCCTCGGCAGCCGCGGCATCGAGGTCGAGGGGCACCTCGCCCTGCTCGCCGCCCTCATGGAGGCGCCGGCGCTGATCGTCGCCACCCTGATGGCGCGTCTCGGCACCCAGGGTGCGGACGGGCGCACGACGACCGCGGCGCTGGTGCACGAGGTCTTCGCCAACAAGAGCGTCGTGCTGCTCGGCGGCGGCATCATCATCGGCTGGGTCGCCGGTCCCCAGGGTCTGGAGCCGATGTCGCCGCTGTTCGTCGATCTGTTCAAGGGCGCGCTCTGCCTGTTCCTGCTCGAGATGGGCCTGATCGCGGCCGACCGCCTGCCCGACCTGAAGAAGGCCGGTCTCTTCCTCGTCGGCTGCGGCCTTGCCCTGCCGCCGGTGCTGGCCCTGGGTGGCTGGGGTGTGGCCCAGCTGATGGGCCTGGGCGTGGGCGGTACGGTGCTGATGATGACGCTGGCCGGCAGTGCCTCGTACATCGCCGCGCCTACCGCAATGCGCATCGCCGTGCCCGAGGCCAACCCGGCACTGGGCGTCGCCGCCGCACTGGCGGTGACCTTCCCCTTCAACCTGCTGGTCGGGATTCCGCTGTATCTGTGGTGGGCGCAGGCGATGGCGTGAGGTCCTCGGCGCCGGTTGCCGACGGCAGGTCCGCAGCAGGGGCCTGTTCGGCGCCGTCCGCGCCGCCCTCGCCCGGATCTCCGTTCCGGTTCTCCACGGTGGCTGAACGCTCCTCCGGGGCCACCATCTCGAGTACGGTGGGCGAGGTGCGCATCATGGCAGTGAATTGGGCGGGCTCATCGACGATCTCGTCCCGGGTGCGGCGGTACAGCAGCAGGGCGTAGATCGCCAGCGGGACAAAGGCGAGGCCCAGGTGCAGGGGCAGGGCGATGCTGCCGAACACCCCCATCAGGGCGCCGGCGACGGCAGGTCCGACTGCTGCGCCGAGCCCATGCAGGAATAGCACGCCAGTGTTGCCGGCGAGTATCTCGTCCTTGTGCAGGTGGTCGACGAGGTGCGCGACCACGATGGGATAGACGGCGAACGCCGCCCCGCCGAACACGAACAGGCCTGCCAGCGATACATGCTCGAGGTGGCCGAGCAGGGCGACCACGAGCCCGGCCGAGGCTGCGCCGATGGCCGCTACCGCGAGCGCCAGGCGGCGGTCGCCGGCGTCCGAGAAGCGCCCCATCGGCCACTGCAGCAGGGCGCCGCCGATGATCGCCGTGCTCATCAGCAGGCCCACCCCGGCCGCGTCCAGGCCGATGCCTTCGGCGTACAGAGGGGTCAGGCTCCAGAACGCCCCCATCGACAGCCCGGACGACAGCGCGCCGACGAAAGCGGCGGGCGCCGCACGCCAGATCAGGCCCAGGTCGAGCCGCGGTCGGGCGCCGATCTGCGGCTGTGGCAAGCGTGTCATCGTCACCGGCAGCAGCGACAGGCAGACGAAGATGGCCGCCACTGCAAACAGGGTGAACGCCGCCGGTGTGTCCAGGCGCAGCAACTGCTGGGCGCCGGCGAGCGCAGCGAGGTTGACCACCATGTAGATCGCGAACACCTGGCCGCGGCGCTCGGCCGCGGTCTGGTCGTTGAGCCAGCTCTCGATCACGGCATAGAAGCCGACCAGGCCGACGCCGGTCAGCACGCGCAGACCCATCCATACCCCGGCATCGACAATGAGGGTGTGGAGCAGGATGCAACTCGCCACCGTCGCGCCGAAGAAGGCGAATGCGCGGATGTGGCCCATGCGGCGGATCAGGCGTGGCGCGATGAAGGTGCCGAGAAAGAAGCCCAGGAAGTAGGTCGAGCCGATGAGCCCGAGGGTGTTTGCCGAGAAGCCTTCCAGGCTTCCGCGCAGCGGGATGACCGTGTTGACCAGGCCCGAGCCGAGCAGCAGCAGGGCAATGCCCGACAGCAGGGCGCCGATGGGAACGAGGGTAGGGAGCATGGCAGCACAGGCTCGACTGTCCGCGCCGGATGGGTGCAGTCGCCGGAGCCTGCCGTTTGCATTTGGACAAAATAGTCTACCAGCCTCGCGCGGGTGGCGCTGCCTGTCCGTCCCACAGCATGTCGCGCCAAGCTGATCCCGCATATCAGCTTGGCGCGCTTGCCAAGGCCGGTGCTGCCGAGTCTAATAGCGCCCGAAACCCATTCGACGCGGGGACGACCCCGCCCGCCGTGCGTCCTGCATGGCGACCGTCGATGAACGGCGGGACGACCCGCCCTTCAGGTCTGTCGCCTCAGCGCGGCGGGCCGCAGGATTCCACCGTGTCTGCCAAACCCAAGCTTCGCTCCTTCCGGGACCGCCTGCGTCAGATTGCTTTGTTCGAGGTCGGCGGCCTGCTCCTGATCACCCCGCCCTTTGCCTGGCTGAGCGGCGTGCCGGTGACCGAGTCGATCGGCCTGCTCGCCCTCCTGGCACTCATCGCCGCGATCTGGAACGGGTGCTACAACACGAGCTTCGACTGGGTCGAGGGCCGGCTCACGGGCCGTACCGCAGACCGCCGGCCGTTCCGCCTGCGCTGCGCGCACGCGGTTGGCTTCGAGACCGGACTGCTGATGCTGACCTTGCCGGTGATCATGTGGTGGACCGGCATGGGCTGGCTCGAGGCCCTGATTGCGGACATCGTGCTGGCGATCACCTATACGGTGTATGCGTTGCTGTTCAACCTCGGCTACGACCGTGCCTTCCCCATTCAGCCCACCACCGCACCGCGTGCCGGGGCCGAGGACATGGGCACGGCCGTCGCGGCGGAGCGCTGAGATGGGCGAGGACGTGCGCAACGCCGACCTGGCAGGCCTCAACACTTTCGGCCTGCCGGCGCGCGCTGCGCGCCTCGTCCACGTGCGCAGTGCCGCGCAGCTGAAGGCCCTGATCGCCGAGCCGGCGTGGGCTGCCACACCGCGCCTCGTGCTCGGCAGTGGCAGCAACCTGGTACTCGCCGGTGACTTCGCCGGCACCGTGCTCAAGGTCGAACTCGCCGGCCGCCGCCTGGTGGCCGAGCACGCCGACGCCTGGGTCGTCGAGGCCGGTGCAGGGGAGAACTGGCATGCCTTCGTGCGCTGGACGCTGGAGCACGGCTGGCCGGGGCTGGAGAACCTGTCGCTGATCCCGGGCACGGTAGGCGCGGCGCCGATCCAGAACATCGGCGCCTACGGGCTGGAGCTGGCCGAGCGCTTTGACGCGCTCGATGCCATCGATCTCGACAGCGGTCAGGTGCGCACCTTCAGCCTGGCCGACTGCGGCTTTGCCTACCGTGACAGCGTGTTCAAGCGCGCCCCCGGGCGCTGGCTGGTCAGCGCAGTGCGGTTCCGCCTGCCGCGGCCGTGGCGGGCCGTCACCCGCTATGCGGACGTGATGCAGGAGCTGGGTGATCGGTCCATTGCCACCCCCGCTGCGCTCGACATCTCCGATGCGGTAGTCGCCATCCGCCGCCGCAAGCTGCCCGATCCCGCGTTGCTCGGCAACGCCGGCAGCTTCTTCAAGAACCCGGTGGTGGATGCGAGGCTGTGCGCGCACTTGCTTGCCGCACACCCCGCCATGCCGCATTACCCGCAAGCCGACGGCAGCGAGAAGCTGGCGGCCGGCTGGTTGATCGAGCAAGCCGGCTGGAAGGGCCGCGACCTCGGGCCGGTCGGCTGCTACGAGCGCCAGGCCCTGGTGCTGGTCAACCGTGGCGGCGCAACCGGGGCCGACGTCGAGCGCATCGCGTGCGCCATCATGGCCGATGTCGAAGCCCGCTTTGGTGTCCGCCTGGAGCCGGAGCCGGTGTTCGTCCGCGCCTAGCCGCCTTCGACCTCTCGCGGCTTGCGCCGCTCCTACAGGGGGAGACGCGCGTTGGGTTTGCTGTAGGAGCGGCGCCAGCCGCGAGCTTTGCAAGGTCCGTCGTGTCTTGCCGGCTGCATTAGAATCCGACCTCGTCCTCAGCTCACCGGAGCCCTCATGTCCCAGTCTGCGCCCGCCGTCCCGCCTGTCATCGTCGCCCTGCGTGCGGCGCTTGGTGCCGACGAGGTGCTGGCGGGCGATGCCAGCCCCCGTCACCTCAAGGACTGGAGCGGCGTCGCCGGCGGCCTGCCGCTCGCCATCCTGCGCCCGCGCAGCACCGACGAATTGTCGCGCATGCTGGCGATCTGCCATGCACACGACCAGGCGGTGGTGCCGCAGGGCGGGCTGTCAGGCCTGTGCGGCGGCGCGGTGCCCGGCGCGGGCGAGGTGGTGGTGTCGCTGGAACGCATGAACCGCATCGAGCGCATCGACATCGACTCCGGTACCGTCACCGTCGAGGCCGGGGCCATCCTGCAGAACGTGCAGGAGGCCTGCCGCGAGGCCGGCGCGCTGCTGGCGGTGGATCTGGGCGCGCGCGGCTCCTGCCAGGTCGGCGGCAACGTCGCCACCAACGCTGGCGGTAACCGCGTGATCCGCTACGGCAACACGCGCGACCTGGTGCTCGGGCTGGAAGTGGTGCTCGCCGACGGCACCGTGCTGAGCATGATGAACCAGATGGTCAAGAACAACGCCGGCATGGACCTCAAGCACCTGTTCATCGGCAGCGAGGGCCTGCTGGGCGTGGTGACGCGCATCGTCTTCAAGCTGCAGCCGCTGCCGCGTGGGGTGAGCACCGCCATCGTCGCGCTCGACGACTACGCCGCCGCGCTGCGCTTCCTGCGTCACGCGCAGCAGAGCCTGTCGGGCCAGGTCAGCGCCTTCGAGATCATGTGGCGCGACTACCTGCAGACCGCGGTCGAGGCCGGGCGGCTGCGTGCGCCGCTGGCGGGTGACTACCCGGTGTATGTGCTCATCGACATGCACTGCGGCCAGCCCGATACCGACGCCCGCCGCTTCGAGGCCATGCTCGAGCAGGCGATCGAGGCGGGCTGGATCCTGGATGCGGCGATCGCCCAGTCGGTGGCCGACGCCGAGGCCTTCTGGGCGATCCGCGACGGCGTTGCCGAAGTGCTGCGCGACTACGCGCCTACGCTCAACTTCGACGTCTCGGTGCCGGTCGCCCACATCGGCGACTGCGCGCAGCGCGTGCGCGCAAACCTCGAGCGTGACTGGCCGCAGCTGAAGGCCTTGTTCTTCGGTCACGTCGGTGACGGCAACCTGCATGTGGTGGTGTGCAAGGTGCCGCAGGACCACGACAGCCTCGAGCGCATCGAAGAGGCGGTGTATGGGGTGGTACGCGACTACGGCGGCTCGATCTCGGCCGAGCACGGCATCGGCCTGCTGAAGAAGCCCTGGCTGGGGTATTCGCGCTCCGTGGCCGAGATCGCGCTCATGCACGGCCTCAAGCAGGCGCTCGACCCCAAGGGGCTGCTCAACCCCGGCAAGGTGCTGTACGCCGCCAGCCGCGCCTAGATCACATGGCGCGGCTGCTCGATGATGGTCTGGTAGACGAAGCTGCGGATCAGCATGCGCGTTCTAGGTACGTTGTCGCGGAAATCCAGGCCGTAGTAGTACTCGATGCCGTCGGCGTCGATGGCCTGTTCCACATTGCGTATCTCGGCAACGACGGTGAGCTCATTGTCGACATCGTGCAGCTTCAGCGTGAAGCGCAGCACCACGGCAGCGCCCTTGTCGCCGAGTGCGGTCTTGGTGTGCAGCAGCACGCCGGTGGCGCTCATGTTGAGCAGCACGCCGGGCACCGTTTCCGCCCCGGCGGCTTCGGGCCCCGTGTCCGCGGGGAGCTGCGTGCGCACACGTGTTGCCTTGCGGATGATGCTGCCCTGGATCAGGGTGGGGAAGCTGAGGTGCAGGTATTCGAAAGGCAGCCTGCATACGCGCAGCACATGGGCGCGGAATGCGAACGCGCTCTGACGCGAGAACACGCGCACCACCAGCAGGTCGCCTTCGACAAGGCCGATGCGCTTGCCGCCCGCGGTGGGCGTGGTGACGATCAGGCTGGTGTCCTGCATGTAGCCCACCACGCGCACGAAGCTGCGGTGGCCCCCTGTGGCGACAGGGCATTCGACCTGCAGGCGGTCGCCAACCCCCAGGCGCATGTCATCGAAGCTGAAGCCCTTTGCTGCGCGGGTCGCGGCGGCAGTGCCTTTTTGGTCTGCGCTGTCAGTGCCTACGTCGTCGTCTTCTTCTGTTTGTAATCGCATGGGTATGCAGGCCGACAGGGATACGTAGCCGTGGATTCTAGCGTGTGCCGAAGGTGGCAGGGCCGCATGATGCTTGCGTCCGTGCACTATTGCACTGCATGGCCCGATATTGGCGGTGCATGTTCAGTTGATGCTCAGATCCCTGTGACAGGCGCGCAAGGCCCTGCCGAGCATGGCCGTGCGCGTGAGTATGCGGTGGCCGTTGATGCCGAAGATGCGCCGGGCGGCCTCGCGGCCGTCCTCGCCGAGCATGAGTCCGGCGCAACGCACGCCGGATCGGCGCGCCTCGCTGACGGCTACACGTGCATCCTCGACGAGGTGCTGCGGGTCGAACACGTCGATGTCGGCCGGGCTGCCGTCGGACACCACGATCAGGGCCGGCATCGGGCGGCTGCGCAGGATGGAGGTGGCGTGGCGGATCGCGGCGCCGAGGCGAGTGGATTGGCCGGGCCTCAGGCCCTGCAGGGGGCTGGGGTGGTTGTGGGCGTGCGTCGTGTCGAAGTCGACCAGGCGGTGGTAGCGCACCGCGTGCCGGCCGTCGGAGTCGAACCCGGCCACGGCAATGCGGCCGCGCTGGCGATGCAGGGCCGCGACAAGCGCGCGTGCCGCCTCGCATTCCACGTCCAGAATGCTGCGGCCGTCGTCGAGGCGGTCGGCGGTGGAGGCGGACAGGTCGAGCAGGACGAGCAGGTCCAGCGCCGGCTCGCCGGGACGGTTGCGGCGGAACAGGCGTGGGTCGGGCGCCCGCCCCAGGCGCAGGTCGAGCGCAGCGGCGGTGGCGGCATCCAGATCGAGCTCTTCGCCGTCCCACTGCCGGCGTTGCCGCAGGGCAGGGCGCAGGCGCGGCGCAGTGTGAATGCGCAGTGGCACGTCGCGGCGGCCGTCGTCGTCGGCGTCCGCAGAGGTGGTGCGTGCCGGCGCCGGGGCGATCTCGGCCACGGTGCACCAGTCGCTGCGGTAGCGCCCGAGGCGGTAATGCCATTCTGCATGGGCGTGCAGGCTGTGCGCAGGCGTTGCGGCCGCAGCTTCGCCTTCGCCGGCGGGGCGGTGCGCTGCCGTCCCCGCCGGCACCCCCTCCTGGCGCACGTGGGTTTCGGCCTGGTGCGCATCCTCGGGGTGCTGCCAGAGGTGGCTGTTGTCGTCGTGCCAGGGCAGCGGCGGCGCGTAGGCCTGCAGGTTCATGCGCACGCGCAACTGGCCAAGGTCGTTGGCGAGCACGGCGGCGATACGGCGGAACACGGCGGGCTGTTCGAGCTCGCCGAGGGCGGCCTCGAACAGCTCGCGTGCCTTGGTTACCCAGGGGTGGTTGTCGGCGAGCTCGGGGTCGATCAGGGCGCGCTGCAGGCGTTCGACTAGGTGCTCGAAGCCGACGCCGTCGGCTGCCGGGTGCCGGGCGAGCAGCGTGCGGAACAGGCGCTCCAGGCCGGGGTGGCTGCGCATGAGCAGGCGGTCGCAGCGGCAGTCCTCCACTGCGGCGGCAATGGCCAGGCCGATGGGCTTGAGCCGGCCGGTGGCCCGGCGGCGCGGCGAATGCAGCAGATGGCCCAGGGCATGGGCGCTTGCCGCCAGGGCAAGGTCGGGGTCCGGGTGGGTGGTGAGCGTGTCCGGCAGCAGCAGCACCTTGCCGTGCAGCACCGGGCGCGGCGGCGGGCCGTCCTGCGGTGGGCGGTCGAGGGTCTGCACGCTCGCCTGGTCGACGCCGAATGCGTGCAGCAGGTGGCCGAGCGCGCGCAGCCGGGTATCGTCCGGCGCGGGCGCCGGGCAAGGCGGCAGCCGTTCAGAAGGCCGCGTCAAGGATCGCCTCCAGCGCCTGCGCCATGTCGGGTTCGTCGGTGAGGGCGGCCGTCATCGCCATGCGGCAGCTGTCGCGCGGCGGCAGGCCGTCGTGGATGAGGGTGCCAGCGTAGATCAGCATGCGCGTGGAGATGCCCTCTTCCAGCCCGCGCTCACGCAGCCGGCGCGACTTGTGCGCGATGTCGACCAGGCGGGCGGCGAGGCTGCGCTCGATGCCTGACTCATGGGCGACGATGTCGGTCTCGACCGCGGCCTCGGGGTAGTCGAACTCGAGTGCGGCGAAGCGCTGCCGGGTGGAAGGCTTGAGCTGCTTGCCGTGGCTCTGGTAACCGGGGTTGTAGGAGACGACGAGCTGGAAGTCGGGGTGTGCCTTGAGGATCTCGCCCTTCTTGTCGAGCGGCAGGATGCGGCGGCCGTCGGTGAGCGGGTGGATCACCACCGTGGTGTCCTGGCGCGCCTCCACGATCTCGTCCAGGTAGCAGATGGCGCCGTGGCGCACCGCGGTGGTCAGTGGGCCGTCGTGCCAGTGCGTGCCGTCGGCGTCGAGCAGGTAGCGGCCGACGAGGTCGGCGGCGGTCATGTCCTCGTTGCAGGCCAGCGTGATCAGCGGCTTGCCCAGGCGCCAGGCCATGTGTTCGACGAAGCGCGTCTTGCCGCAGCCCGTCGGGCCCTTGAGCATCAGCGGCAGGCGGTGGGCGTAGGCGTGTTCGTAGAGGGCGATCTCGTGGCCGGTGGGGTGGTAGTAGGGCTCGGTGGTGATGCGGTAGGGGCTGAGATCCATGGCGGGAATCCGGGTGAGGCACCGGTGATGCAGTGAGGGCAGGGAGGGGGTGGGCGCGGGCGCTACCACCCCGTTGGCCCTGGGTCAGCGGTGCGCCGACGGCTGGTTGGGGATGCCCTCGATCGGGCATTCCGGCGTGCCTACGGTGGAACGGGTGATCGCCTCCACCTTCTTGCGCGTGCCTTCCGGGTCGTTGATCCACTCGCCGTAGAAGCTGTAGGGGCAGGCGGCGACGCCGGTGGGTTCCTCGCCGGAGTTGATCTTGCCGGTGTAGCCGCGGTGCAGCAGCTTGAAGAGGTGGTTCTGCGACTGCGCGTTCCTGCGGAAGTCGCGGATCAGGCTGGTGGAGAGCTCGGCGTACTGGATGCCCATCTCCTCCTCACCGCATTCGCCCAGCGTGCGGCCGTCGAAGCCGACGAGGGCCGAGTGGCCGAAGTAGGAATACACGCCGTCGAAGCCGGTGGCGTTGGCCACGGCCACGTAGCAGTTGTTCATCCACGCCATCGCCTTGGCCACCATCACCTGCTGGTCCTTGGCGGGGTACATGTAGCCCTGGCAGCGCACGATCAGTTCGGCGCCCTTCATCGCGCAGTCGCGCCAGATCTCGGGGTAGTTGCCGTCGTCGCAGATGATGAGGCTGATCTTCATGCCCTTCGGGCCGTCGGACACATAGGTGCAGTCGCCCGGATACCAGCCCTCGATCGGCACCCAGGGCATGATCTTGCGGTACTTCTGCACGATCTCGCCCTGGTCGTTCATCAGGATCAGCGTGTTGTAGGGCGCCTTGTTGGGGTGGTCTTCATGGCGCTCGCCGGTCAGCGAGAACACCCCCCACACCTTGGCCTTGCGGCAGGCGGCGGCGAAGATCTCGGTCTCCTCGCCCGGCACCGTGGCGGCGGTGTCGTACATCTCCTTGGCGTCGTACATGATCCCGTGGGTCGAATACTCGGGAAAGATGACCAGGTCCATGCCCGGCAGGCCCTGCTTCATGCCCACCACCATGTCGGCAATCTTGCGCGCGTTGTCCAGCACCTCGGCCTTGGTGTGCAGGCGCGGCATCTTGTAGTTGACCACCGCAACGCCCACGCAATCGGCGCTGCTCGAAATATCTCCGTGTCTCATGGATTGGGTCTCCCGGTGAGGCGGGTTGCAAAGGGTGTGGCCTCATTGTCGGGAGGGTGGTGCGCTGCACAAATACGTTGTTTGACGTATCGGGCGCCAGGGCGGGACGACGCCGTTGAGAGATCTCGTGTCAGCTCGTCCACGGGTTGAAGACCTCGACGGGCAGGCCGGCGAAATCCTTGGTGTTGCGTGTCACCAGTACCAGATCGTGTTCCAGGGCGGTCGATGCGAGCAGGCTGTCAATCGTAGGCAGCGGTCGTCCGGCTGCAGCGACCAGACGCCCCCAGCGATCGGCCACTGCGCCATTGACGTCGAGGATGCGCCCGGTGAAGAAGGTGGGGAGATCCGTTTCGAGCCAATCGATCAGCGTCTGCTTTCGAACTTCGTCACCCACGCCTTCAATGCCCTTGCGGATCTCGCCGAGCGTCAGCACAGAGAGATGCAGGGTGGTGGGCGGCCGCTGCGAAAACCAGGCGACCACGCCGGGGTCTGGAGACTTGCGCCGCAGTTCGGACAACACGTTGGTGTCGATCAGGTAGCTCAAAACGAGACCTCGCGTGTCAGGCTCTGCTCGCGCTCGAGGGCGATGTCGTCTGCGCCGAACAAGGGTGAGCGTCGCATGAAGTCCACCAGCGAGTCCTGCGCCTGTGACAACCGATCAAAAGTTTCGCGCGAGATCACCACTGCGACTGACTTGCCGTGCAGGGTGATGTCCTGCGGCTGGGTCTGGGCGCGCTTGACCAACTCCGACATGCGCGCCTTAGCTTCCTGCATCTGCCAAGTCTGCATTGTGCTGCTCCTTTTTCTGACCGCTCAGGTCAGATCTTAGTGGCGATCCTGCCAACACTCAAGGCGCGACGCAGGTGCATTCCGACATGGCCCAGTGGAATGGCTCACGCATCCTTCTCAAGGGGGCGCGGCAGTGGATCCTGTAGCCCGCCGATGCGGGCGAGTTCACAAAAGCATGCTGAAGAGATCTGAATGCGTACAATCTTTATACTTATGCCATTCAAAAGATTATCGTATTATCTAATTTTCCAAAATGGCGAGGGGTAAGATGAGCTACGACGAAGATCTACTCTTTGAGAATGAGGTCCGTAGGATTGCTCGCGCTAGATGGCCGCAGGCTCAGTACGACGGAGCAGCAATTAAGGAAGGTAGAGAGCGAGACGGAATATTCGAGACTGATGATGTAATTCACTATGTAGAAGCTACGACCTCTCGTCGAGCGGATAAGGCCAAGGACGACACGAAGAAGATGTTTGGCGCTATGGCTGAACAGCAGCGCTCGGGATCAATGAAAGGAGCAATCGGTTGGTTTGTTACTAAAGAGGAGCCTACGGCAGATCAACGCGAGGAGGTAAGAATTCATGGGAAGCAGCAGGTGAAAGCTGTTTCATTCTCGCAGTTTCAGCAATCGCTGGTAGATGTGCCTGCATATTTTGAGCGGCGTGAGAATCACATGTTTGGTAGTGTGATTGATCCTGTCACGAAGGCAATTCGCCCATCTGTCACCTACATCCCCCTCGACCTTCTGGACTTGGAAAGTGGTGAGCAGTTAAGCGTGGATGTAATTGCATCTGGTTTACTGCACGGCCAGGCCTATACAATTCTTGGTGACTATGGCGCCGGTAAGAGCATGACTTTGCGCCAAATATATTTTTCATTGAGAGATAGGTATAGATCTGGCGGTACTCCACACTTTCCCCTCTATATCAATCTGAGAGAGCACTCAGGGCAAGATGATCCATCCGAGTTGCTTGAAAGGCATGCCAGAAGGATTGGCTATGATAAACCGCATAGCTTGGTAAGCGCATGGCGGGCGGGTTTCGCAATAATCATCATCGACGGGTTTGACGAAATTACAACTCTTGGTATTTCTTCAGCTCGTTCAAAGTTAAAAGAGGCAAGAAGAAGGTCCCTTGAGGCCGTTCGGAAGCTAATCGAGCAGACTCCAGGGGAAACGGGATTTGTCGTTGCCGGTCGGGATCACTTTTTTAATACGCCAGAAGAAAGGCGAAGTGCGCTAGGCATTAGGTCAGGCACCCGTACGGTTGCAGTCGGTGAGTTTACAAGAAAGCAAATTAAGCAGTATCTAGAGAAAGTGGCTGGGAAAGATATTCCATTCCCAGCCTGGCTTCCAACCCGCCCTCTCCTCGTTGCGTACATTGCAACACGTGGTCTGCTTGAAGGCAGTGGAATATTGACCGAGGCAATAGATTCTACGGATGGATGGCACTATCTGCTTGACCAGATTTTTGATCGGGAATCAAAAATTAGCCCGAGCTTAGACGGTCAGACTCTAAGGCGAATTCTTGAGCGGTTATCAACGATCGCGCGATCATCAATCGATGGTATGGGGCCTCTCACACAGCAGCAAATACGAAATGCGTATATTCAGATTTGTGATTCCGAGCCCGATGAGCAGGCCAATCTCTTGCTTCAGAGGCTTCCTGGGCTGGGAGTTTATCGCGACGAAGACGACTCAAGGACTTTTGTTGATCTCGAACTGGCTGAAGTCTGTAGGGCGAGAGATGTCACTGATTTTATTGAAAATCCATATGGAATGCTCCAGGATGAAGGCTGGCGAACAACTATTTCTCTAGCTTCGTCGTTTGTTGGGCCAACCGCAGTCACGCGGATCTGCCGAAATCTTGAACATAGCAAGGGGTTTAGTACTTCTCTAATCGATGGTGCCTTTAATGCAACAAGGGGAGTGGCGGATCTTGGTAGTTTGATAGGTGATCTAGCCGCTGTGTGCCTTGAGTATCCTTATGCCCCGAAGTTGCGAACGACGATCGAGGGTGAGATATTTGAAAATTATTCTCTTGCGAGTTGGTCTGCTGATGTCGATTTTTCAAATATTGTCTTCAAAGATTGTCTCCTTGAGTCAATTGAGCTTCTAAGTTCAGAACAAGATGAGTTCTTGCCGAACTTCCAGAGTTGCGTCGTTATGATGGTTAAAGGACGTTCTGGCAAGGCGGATCTGCCTGTTGAGAAGTTTGATAGCGATTGTTCTTTTGAGAACTTTTCCGACTCAGCAAAGACTCAGTCTGCGATTCTGAGTTCGGCGTTATCTCGTGGAGAAAAAATAGTTCTAACGCTGTTGCGGAAGTTGTTTGTTCAGAGTCTTAGTGGTCGAGCTGAGTCGGCGTTGTTCAGGGGGCTCGATATGAATGATCGGCAGTTGATACCAGATGCAATTAGGTTGCTGCAACAGCAAGGGCTTGTGATCCTCTACAATCGAGGCGATGGCAATGTTTGGGTGCCAAATAGAAAGGAGATAAATAGGGCGCGACGCATTCTTACAACGCCGAACTCGTGTGACGATCCGGCAATGGAAGAAGCGAAAACGCTCGGCAGGTGAATCTGGGTGGCAAGCGCATAACCTCCGCCCGCCCCCTCAATGACTAATCATCCACGGCCTCTTCGTCGGAAACGCCTTCGACCCATCGGCCGCCCTGACCGTCGACTTCGACGGCTTCCCGCTGCAACACCCGCACCCCGGCCCGTGCTTGTGGCGTGCCGCGTACTCCGCGCTGGTCATCGGCGCGTTGGCTGCGCGTTCGTTGGTGGCGTGGGCGCTGCGGGTGGCGCCGTCCATCGTGGCCAGCGTGGGCGCGCTGAGCATGACGCGGTAGGACGCGGCGCCGCAGTGGGGGCAGGCGCAGGGTTCGTTGCGGGCGCTCATGGGGCGCAGGGCGGAGAAGTCGCCGCAGTCTTCGCAGAAGTATTCGTAGGTCGGCATGGTGGGATCCCGGTGGCGGGGCCCGCCGCGCGGGCTGCGGCGGCGGGCGGGCTGCGGTGGAAGGGGCCGCGGTTGATGCGGGCTCAGACCTTGTCGTAGGCGATGGGCATGTCGACGCCGCCGCTGATGAACTTGGTGGGCCCTTCGGCGGTGGGGTTGATGTCGAAGTCGAAGATCTCGGTGGGCAGCCACAGCGTGGCGCAGGCGTTGGGGATGTCGACCACGCCGCTGATGTGGCCCTGCACCGGTGCGGTGCCGAGGATAGAGTAGGCCTGGGCGCCGGAGTAGCCGAACTTCTTCAGGTATTCGATGGCGTTGAGGCAGGCCTGGCGGTAGGCGACGTGCACGTCCAGGTAGTGCTGCTTGCCCTGTTCGTCGACCGAGATGCCTTCGAAGATCACGTAGTCCTTGTAGTTGGGCGTGATCGGGCTGGGCTTGAAGATCGGGTTCTTGATGCCGTACTTGGCCATGCCGCCCTTGATGAGGCTGACCTTCATGTGCACCCAGCCGGCCATCTCGATGGCGCCGCAGAAGGTGATTTCACCGTCGCCCTGCGAGAAGTGCAGGTCGCCCACCGACAGGCCGGCGCCCTTCACATACACCGGGAAGAACACGCGCGAGCCGCGCGAGAGGTCCTTGATGTCGCAGTTGCCGCCGTGTTCGCGCGGCGGCACGGTGCGGGCGCCTTCCATCGCGGCCTTGTCGCGGGCCTCGCCCTGGAGTTTGCCCATGTGCGCGGTGGGGGCGCAGGGCGGGTTGGCCAGCGGCGGCACGCGGTCGGGCTGGGTGGCGATGAAGTCGACCTCGCGCTCGTTCCACATGTCGAGCATCTTCTGGTCGGGCAGGCAGCCGATGAGGCCAGGGTGGATGAGCCCGGCGAAGCGCACGCCGGGGATGTGGCGGCTCTTGGTGAACATGCCTTCGAAGTCCCAGATGGACTTCTGCGCATGCGGGAAGTGTTCGGTGAGGAAGCCGCCGCCGTTGTTCTTGGAGAAGAAACCGTTGAAGCCCCACAGGCTGTCGTCCTTGGCGCCGATGTCGAGCAGGTCGACCACCAGCAGGTCGCCGGGCTCGGCGCCTTCCACGCCCACCGGGCCGGACAGGAAGTGCACGGTGGAGAGGTCCACGTCGCGCACGTCGGCTGCGTCGTCGTCGTTCTTGATGGCGCCGCCGGTCCAGTCGTAGGTCTCGAGGATGAAGTCGTCGCCGGGCTTCACCCAGCACGCCATCGGGATGTCCGGGTGCCAGCGGTTGTGCACCATCTCGTTTTCGTAGGGGGACTGCTTCAGGTCGACCTTGATCAGTGTTTCAGGCATGGCACACCTCTTTTTGGTGGGTTACACGGAGAGGAACTGCTTGATGTGGGCCTCGTCGGTGTCGGCGCGCGCGCTTTCATGGACGAGGCGTCCGCCTTCGATGACGAACAGGCGGTCGGCCACGTCCATCGCGAAGGAGAGGACCTGTTCGGACACGACGATGGTGATCTTGCGGATCTTGCGGATCTCGTTGAGCGCCTTGGCGATGTCCTTGATGATCGAGGGCTGGATGCCCTCGGTGGGCTCGTCGAGCAGCAGTACCTTGGGGTCGGTGACGAGCGCGCGCGCAATCGCCAGCTGCTGCTGCTGGCCGCCCGAGAGGTTGCCACCCTTGCGCTTGCGCATCTCCCACAGCACCGGGAAGAGCGAATAGATCTCGTCCGGCACCCGGCGCGAGCGTGCGTTCTCCAGCCCGGTCTGGATGTTTTCCTCGACGGTGAGGGTGGGGAAGATCATCCGCCCCTGCGGTACGTAGGCGATGCCCTTGGCCACGCGGCGGAAGCTCTCGTCCTTGCCGACTTCAAGGCCGTCGATCTCGACGCTTCCCGACTTCAGCGGCAGCACGCCCATCAGCGACTTGAACAGCGTGGTCTTGCCCATGCCGTTGCGGCCCATGATGGCGACGGCTTCATTGCGTTCGGCGGCGAACGAGATGCCGTGCAGGGCCTCGCTCTGGCCGTAGTTCACGACGAGGTTGGATACCTTGAGCATGGTGTTCTCCGGTGAGACTCAGTGGCCTAGATAGACGTCGATGACCTTGGGATCGGACTGGACCTTGTCCATCGAGCCTTCGGCGAGGATCTTGCCCTGGTGCATCACCGTGACCTTGTGGGCGATGCGGGCGACGAAATCCATGTCGTGCTCGATGACGATCACGGAGCGGTTCTGGCAGATGCGGTTGAGCAGGTCGGCGGTGAGCTCGCGCTCGCGTGCGCTCATGCCGGCGATGGGCTCGTCCAGCATCAGCAGCTCGGGGTCCTGCATCAGCAGCATGCCGATCTCCAGCCACTGCTTCTGGCCGTGGGAGAGCAGGCCGGCCTCGAGGTCGAGGCGGTCGGCCAGCCCGATCATTGCGGCGACCTCGTCGACCTTGGCCTGCACGGCGTCGTCGCACTTGAAACCGAGCGCGCCGAACACGCCGCGGCCACGCGGGAAGGACACCTCCAGGTTCTTGAACACGCTGAGGTTCTCGTAGATGGACGGGGTCTGGAACTTCCGCCCGATGCCGGCGCGCACGATCATGTGCTCGGGCAGCCGGGTCATCTCGGTGTTCTTGAACTTGATGCTGCCGGCCGAGGCCTTGGTCTTGCCGCAGATCAGGTCGAGCAGGGTGGTCTTGCCGGCGCCGTTGGGGCCGATGACCACGCGCAGTTCGCCGCGATCGACATAGAGGTTGAGGTCGTCGATGGCCTTGAAGCCGTCGAAGGACACGGTCAGGCCTTCCACTGCGAGTACGAAGTCGGTATTGCTCATGGTGCTGTGCTCCCTGGTTCGTCAGGCGGACTGGCTGCTGACCTTGGTGCTGATACTGATCTTGCTGGTCGGGCTGGCGGTGCCGGAGGAAGTCGGGCTGGCGATGTTGGCCGTCGTTTCCGCACCGGGTGCAGGCGGTTCCGGGGTCGTGGCGGGCGCCGCCTTGCGCCTCGTCAGCCAGGGCTTGACGTGGCTCTCATACAGGCCGGCCAGACCGTTGGGGAAGGCCATCACCACGCTGATGAACAGTGCCGCCATCAGGAACAGCCACAGGTCGGGGAAGCTCTCGGAGAAGTAGGTCTTGCCGAAATTCACCAGCAGCGCGCCATACACCGCACCGACCAGACTCATGCGCCCGCCCACCGCGGCGAAGATCACCATCTCGATCGAGGGCACGATGCCGACGAAGGACGGCGACATGAAGCCGACCTGCAGCGTGAACATTGCGCCGCCGATTGCCGACAGTGCCGCGGCGAGGCAGAAGGCGAAGACCTTGAACATGGACACGTCGTAGCCCGAGAAGCGCACGCGGTCTTCCTTGTCGCGCATGGCCAGCAGCAGGGTGCCGAGCTTGCTGAGCTGGATCCAGCGGCACAGCATGATCGAGCCGAGCAGCAGGAACACGGTGACGAAGTAGAGCGTGTACTTGGCCTCGTCGGTGCGGATGTCCCAGCCCAACAGGGTGCGCAGGTCCGTCATGCCGTTTACACCGCCGGTGTAGCCTTGCTGGCCGATGATGAGCACGGTCAGGATCAGCGCCACCGCCTGGGTGATGATGGCGAAGTACACCCCGCCCACCCGGCGCTTGAACATGGCGTAGCCGATGATGAAGGCGAGCAGCGTGGGTACCGCGACCACTGCGAACAGCGCAAAGGGCAGGGAGTTGAACGGTTCCCACCACCACGGCAGCTCGGTGAGCTGGTTCCAGTCCATGAAGTCGGGGATGCCCGGCGTGGATTGGATCTTGGTGCTCTCCGGGTCGGACGCCTCGAGCTTCAGGAACATCGCCATCGCGTAGCCGCCGAGGCCGAAGAACACGCCCTGGCCCAGGCTGAGCACGCCGCCGTAGCCCCACAACATCACCAGGCCGATGGCGACGAAGCCGTAGGTCAGGTACTTGCCCACCAGGTTCAGGCGGAAGAGATCCATCGCCAGCGGGAACACCACCAGCAGCAGGACGGCGAGAATCAGGAGGCTGCCGTAGCCGCCTCGTGTCAGCCAGTGTTTGATTGCATCCATTTTCAGGCTCTCCGAACGGGTATGCGGTTATGCAGCCAGGCTCAGCGACGCACTTTGGCGGCGAACAGGCCTTGCGGTCGCATCATCAGGATGCCGACGATGAGCAGCAGGGTGAGGACCTTGGCCATCGAGCCGGACAGGAAGAACTCCGAGATCGACTGCGTCTGGGCGATGCCGAAGGCCGAGACCACCGTGCCCCACAGGCTGGCCGCACCGCCGAAGGTGACCACCAGGAAGGCGTCGACGATGTACAGCGAGCCGCTCGTCGGCCCGGTCGAGCCGATGGTGGTGAAGGCGGCGCCGGCCACGCCGGCAATGCCGCAGCCGATGGCGAAGGTGAGGCGGTCGGTCTTGCGCGTGTCGATGCCGATGGCGTTGGCCATGGTTCGGTTCGACACCGTGGCGCGCACGCGCAGCCCCCAGCGCGACTTGTACATGGCCAGCAGCACGCCGCCGGTGACGACCAGGGTGAGGCCGAGCACGAACATGCCGTTGATCGGGATGTCGAGGCCCTCGGTGATCTCCCACGACCCCATCAGCCAGTCGGGCAGGGTGGGGCTGACTTCCTTCGGCCCGAACACCGAGCGGAAGGTCTGCTGCATGGCCAGCGACAGGCCCCAGGTGGCGAGCAGGGTGTCGAGCGGGCGCTTGTAGAGGTGGCGTATCAGCGCCCATTCCGCCAGCCAGCCGAAGGCGAAGGCGGCGAGGAAGGCGCACACGATGGCGAGCGGGAAATAGGCCTGCATCAGCCCGGGCGCGTAGGCTTCGGTGAGTGCAGACATCAGGAAGATGGTGTAGGCGCCGATGGTCATGAACTCGCCGTGCGCCATGTTGATGACGCCCATCTGGCCGAAGATGATCGCGAGCCCGAGGCCCATCAGCAGCAGCACTGCGAACAGGCTCAGGCCGGCGAAACCCTGCATCAGGGTGATGTGGAAGATTTCGTCGAATGTCATGACGGACCTCTGGAGGGAAGGTGCGGTGTGGCGCGGGCCTGGCAGGCGGCGCCGGTCACCGGGTACCGGGGCCGCGGCCGGTGCAGGTCGCGACCCCGCGGAGCGGGCTTACTGGTAGCCCTTGGGGAAGGGATCCGGCTCGATCAGCTCGGGCGACTCGGCGACCACCTTGAACTGGCCGTCGGCCTGGCCCATGCCGATGCGCGCCTTGCTCCACAGGTGATGGTTCTCGTGGATCTTCACGAAGCCCTCGGGCGCGGTCGGCAGCTCGATGCCCGGCGATGCGGCCGTGACCTTGGCAACGTCGAAGCTGCCCGCCTTTTCCACCGCGGCCTTCCACAGCCACGGGCCGAGGTAGGCCGCCTGGGTCACGTCGCCGATCACCGCGCGCGGCCCGTACTTGGCCTTAAACGCTTCGACGAAGGCCTTGTTGTTGGGGTTGTCGAGCGACTGGAAGTACTTCATCGAGGCATAGAAGCCTTCGAAGTTTTCGCCGCCGATACCCAGCATCTCGTCCTCGGTCACCGACAGCGTGAGCAGGAACTGGCGGTTGGCGGTGATGCCCGCGGCCTTGAGCTGCTTGTAGAAGGCGACGTTGGAGCCGCCCACCACCGCGGCGAAGATGCAGTCCGGCTTGGCGATCTTGATCTTGTTGATCAGCGAGTTGAAGTTGGTGTTGCCGAGCGGGTAGTACTCCTCGCCGACCACCTTGCCGCCCTGGAAGGCCTCGATGTGCTTGCGCGCGATCTTCATCGAGGTGCGCGGCCAGATGTAGTCGGAGCCGACCAGGAAGAAGGTCTTCGCGCCCTTCTCCTGCTTGGCCCAGTCGAGGCCGTAGAGAATCTGCTGGGTGGCCTCCTGGCCGGTGTAGATGACGTTCTTCGACTGCTCCAGGCCTTCGTAGAAGGTGGGGTAGTAGAGCAGGCCGTTCTCGCGTTCGAACACCGGCAGCACCGCCTTGCGCGAGGCCGAGGTCCAGCATCCGAACACCGCGGCGACCTTGTCGTTGACCAGCAGCTTGCGCGACTTCTCGGCGAAGGTCGGCCAGTCGGAGGCGCCGTCTTCCTTGATGACGCGGATGGTGCGGCCGAGGATGCCGCCCATCTGGTTGATCTGGTCGATGGCCAGCTGCTCGGCCTGGATCGAGCCGGTTTCGGAGATCGCCATGGTGCCGGTGGCCGAGTGCAGCTGACCGACCACGACCTCGGTGTCGGTGATCGCGAGCCCGGTGGTGTTGACCTGGGCGGTCGGCAGTGCGGCAGCGTGGCCCATGCGCGACATCGCAAGGGCAAGCGGGAGGGCGGCGGCGCCGAGCATGAACTTGCGGCGCTGGGAGGATTGCAGGTGCTTGTCGGACATGGATCGCTCCTTGGTCGGTAGGCGTATGGGCAGGGGTAGCGGGTCGTGTCGGGCGGGGCTCGACGTTTCGTCTCGCTGCGGTGCACAAGCTAATGAGCCGGGCCCTGCGTGCGAATACGTCAAACGACGTATAGGGATGCGCAGGGCGGAGGAAGAGGATCAGGTGGCGGGTGCTGCGCTGCAGCATCCAGGGCGCAGGCGGTTTCCATGCACCGTGATGGTGCGCCGCCTGCACGGCCGTGGTGACTGCTGGCGCAGGCGGCGCGCGGCAGCCCTTGTCGCGTCTGTGCATGGCGCGGTCGGGTCCAGTCGGAATGGTCCTTGCTTATAGTCAAGGATGAGTCCTAGCCCCGCCACCGACGCCGCCCCTATCGCGTCCCAGCGCATCATCCACATCCGCCGCGAGTACAACGGCTGGGTGGCCAATGAGACGCTGGAGGACTACGCGTTGCGCTACGCGCCGCAGACCTTCCGCAGGTGGTCGTTCTCGCGCATCTCCAACACCGCGCTCGGGGCGGTGTCCTTCCTGGCGCTCGAGGCCATCGGTGCCACCATCGCGATGAACTGGGGCTTCATCAACATGATGTGGTCGGTCGGGCTGGTCGCGCTGGTGCTCTTCCTCACCGGGCTACCGATTGCCTACTACGCCGCGCGCTACGCGCTCGACATGGACCTGCTGACGCGCGGGGCCGGCTTCGGCTACATCGGTTCGACCGTCACCTCGCTGATCTACGCCTCGTTCACCTTCATCTTCTTCGCCATCGAGGCGGCGATCATGGCGCTCGCGCTCGAGCTCTGGTTCGACATGCCGATCATGTGGGCCTACCTGGTGAGCGCGCTGATCGTGATCCCGTTCGTCACCCACGGCATCACCTGGATCAGCCGCCTGCAGGCGTGGACGCAGCCGGTGTTCGTGGTGCTGTTGCTGGCGCCGTTCTTCTTCGTGCTGGTGTCCGACCCGGCGCTGTATGCGACCTTCACCACCTTCGGCGGGCGCCACGGCAACGACTTCAACCTGCTCGCGGTGGGCGCCGGCTGTGCGGTCGCCTTTGCGCTCATCTGCCAGATCGGCGAGCAGGTGGACTTCCTGCGCTTCCTGCCCCACCCGGTGCCGGGCAACCGGGTGCGCTGGTGGGCCGCGGTGGTGGCCGCCGGGCCAGGCTGGATCATCCCCGGTGCGGTGAAGATGGTGGGCGGCGCCTTCCTGGCCTTCGTCGCCCTGCAGTCGATGATTCCGCCCGAGAAGGCGGTGCAGCCCACCCAGATGTACCTGGCCGGCTTCCAGCACGTGATCGACGACCCGCGCGCGGCGATCATGCTCACTGCGATCTTCGTCATCATCTGCCAGGTCAAGATCAACGTGACCAATGCCTACGCCGGCTCGCTGGCGTGGTCCAACTTCTTCTCGCGCCTCACCCACAGCCATCCGGGGCGGGTGGTGTGGCTGATCTTCAACGTGCTGATCGCGCTCATGTTGATGATGCTGGGCGTGTTCGAGGCGCTCGAGCACGTGCTCAGCGTGTACGCCAACGTCGCCGTGGCCTGGATCGGCGCGGTGGTGGCCGACCTCGTCATCAACAAGCCGCTCGGGCTGTCGCCGCGCGGCATCGAGTTCAAGCGCGCGCACCTGTACGACGTCAATCCGGTGGGGGTGGGGGCGATGCTTGCCGGCTCGGTGCTCGGCATCGTCGCCTTCGGCGGCTCGCTTGGGCCGTTCGCGCAGGCGTTCGCGCCCTTCATATCGCTGCTCACCGCCTTCGCGCTGGCGCCGCTGATCGCCTGGGCCACGCGCGGCCGCTTCTATCTGGCGCGGCCGCGCGAGATGCGCTGGCAGGCCGCCCAGCCGCTGCGCTGCGTGGTGTGCGAGAACCACTTCGAGTCCGAGGACATGGCGCAGTGTCCGGCCTACGGTGGCGCCATCTGCTCGCTGTGCTGCACGCTGGATGCGCGCTGCGGCGACCGCTGCAAGCCCGAGCCCGGGCCGCTGGCACGGCTTGCGCCCTGGCTTGCGGGCTGGATGCCGTCGTCGATGTCGGCGCGGGTGGCGCGCCGGGTCAGCCAGTTTGCGCTGGTGTTCTTCGTGTCCACCCTGGTGATCGCGGCGGTGGTCGCGCTGGTGTACCAGCAGGAGCTGATCGCCGCCGAGGTGGGTGCGACCGACCTCGGCCTGGCCTTCCTGCGCATCTTCGCGGTGCTCGTCCTGCTCGCTGCGGTGGGGGTGTGGTGGCTGGTGCTGGCCAACGAGAGCCGGCGTGTGGCGCAGGAGGAGTCCGAGCGCCAGAACCAGCTGCTGCTGCGCGAGATCGAGGCCCACCGCGACACCGACGCCAAGCTGCAGCGCGCCAAGGAAGATGCCGAGGCCGCCAACGCGGCCAAGAGTCGCTACGTGCGCGGCATCAGCCACGAGCTGCGCACGCCGCTCAACACCATCCTCGGTTATTCCCAGATCATGCTGCGCGACACCGACCTGCCGCGCCGCCGGCGCGAGGCCATCTCCACCATCCAGCGCAGCGGCGAACACCTGTTGGCCTTGATCGACGGCCTGCTCGACATCGCCAGCATCGAGGCCGGACGCCTGCAGTTCAACCGCCAGGAGTTCCGCTTCGCCGAGTTCCTCGCCCATGTCGACAAGACGATCCGCCTCGAGGCCGAGCGCAAGGGGCTGGCGTTCCGTACCGAGTTCGCCGGTCGCATGCCCGAGGTGGTGCAGGGCGACACCAGCCGCCTGCGCCAGGTGCTGATCAACCTGCTGGTCAACGCGGTGCGCTACACCGCGCGCGGCGAGGTGGTGCTCAAGATCACCTACCAGAGCGAGATCGCCGTGTTCGAGATCCGCGACACCGGCTGCGGCATCCCCGAGGCGGACCTGGAGCGCATCTTCGAGCCCTTCGAGCGCGGCACCGGCAACCAGCCGCCGAGCGCGCCAGGCACCGGCCTGGGGCTGACCATCACCCGCCTGCTGGTCGAGCTCGCGGGCGGGCAACTGACCGTCAGCAGCACGCCGGGCCAAGGCAGCGTATTCCGCGTCAAGCTGCATCTGCCGCGGGTGGCGCATCCGCGCGTGGCGACGCGGCCGGAGCGCGAGATCCTGGGTTACTTCGGCCCGCGCCGCAAGCTGCTGGTGGTGGACGACCAGCCTGCGCAAAGCCATCTGATCGCCGACATGCTGCGCCCGCGCGGCTTTCTGGTCGAGGAGTCGGACCACCCCGACGACGCCCGGCGAAAGCTGGCCGACTTTGCCCCCGACCTGGTGTTCCTGGATGTGTCGATGCCGGTGACCGACGGCTGGACGCTGAGCCGCCAGCTGCGCGATGCCGGCCATGCGGGCCCGATCGTCATGGTGTCGGCGAATGCCTACGAGAACCTGCCCGACCGCCGCAAGGCCGCTGGTTGCGACGACTTCATCGTCAAGCCGGTGCTGGAAACCGAGCTGTTCGCGCGCTTGAGTACCTGGCTGGGGCTGGCGTGGATCTACGCCGAAGCGGCCGGCGCGGCGCCTGCGCCCGAGGCGGTGTTGCCGCCACCTGCCGGCACTGCAGTCGAGCCCGAGGCGGCGTCGGCGCTGTCCGCCCAGGTGCGGGCCGAGCTGCGCGACCTCGCCGAACTGGGCCACCTGCAGGGCCTGGTGCGCCGCCTGGATGAGCTCGAGCGCCGCCACCCCGAACTGCATGCCCCGCTGCAGGCGCTGCGCGCGCTCACACTGGCGTTGCGTTTCGACACCCTCATCCAGACCCTCGATGGAGCCGACGATGACTGCCCCGACGCCATCGCGCCCTGAGCGCGAAGTCATCCTGCTGATCGACGATGCGCCCGATACGGTGCGCATGATCGCCGAAGCGCTGGACGAGGCCGGCTACACCGTCCTGGTTGCCACCGACGGCGCCACTGCGCTGAAGCGGCTCGAGCGCATCACCCCCGACGCCGTACTGCTCGATGCCTGCATGCCCGGCATGGACGGTTTCGAGACCTGCCGCCGGCTCAAGCAGGCCGCAGGCATGGCGACCGTGCCGGTGATCTTCATGACCGGCCTGGCAGAGACCGAACGCCTGGTCGAGGGGCTGTCGGCCGGCGGTGTCGATTACCTGGTCAAGCCGGTGGTGCCGGACGAGCTGGTGGCGCGCCTGCAGGCGCACCTGCGCGTGTCACGGCAGATGAACGCCGCGATGCAGGGGCGCGGCGAGACCCCCGTGCCAGCCGCTCCGGCCTTGCCCAACCCGCTCACGCAGCGCGAGATGGACGTGCTCGGATGGGTCGCCCGCGGCAAGACCAACCGCGATGTGGCCGAGATCCTCGGCATGAGCCCGCGCACGGTTAACAAGCATCTCGAGCACATCTACGAGAAGCTGGGGGTGGAGACGCGAACAGCGGCGGTCGCCCAGTTTGCCAGGCTCGCACGGCCCTGAGAGCTCCGCGACTGCCTGTGGCCGCGCGCGTCACTTGTCCGTCAGCGTCATCAGGATGTCGGCGTACCACGCACAGTTCAGGCCGAGGGCCTCGTCAAGCTCGAGATCGCGCGTACCGACGTCGAGGCGGGCCGAATGTACGCCGAGCAACAGCCACGGCAGGTCGCCGTGGCGCGGATCTGCGCTGGTGCAGCGCATCACCACCGGCGCCCCGCTGGTGCCGCGGTGGGTGCGGGCGTCGGTGAGGAAGTAACCCTTGCCCTGAAAGCGCAGTCCGAAGGACGAGGCGATCGCCGCTTGGCGCACCACCGGCATGTGGTGCAGGGTGTCGTGAAAGCCGAGCGGGAAGCCCACGACCAGCAACGAGCTGCCGACCTCGACCTGATCGAAGCGGCCGAGCAGATGAGCCGGCGTGAACGCGCGGTAGGCCGCACCGGCGGGCAGGGCACCCTGCTCCAGCTCGATCGCGGCGACGTCGATCTCTCCAGCAGAGTCCGTGCCCTGGCGCCAGATGCTGCGTCCGTTGCGGTAGAGCGGGATGGAGAAGCCCGTCGAGTGCGCCAGGTTGTTGGCGTCGTCGTGCAGTTCGATCTCGATGCGGTCGGGGAAGTGCTTGCTCGCCTCATCGTGCAGCACGTGGCGGCTGGTGACCAGAAACAGGCGGTGACCGCGTGCGAAGAAGAAACCGCTCGCGTTGGTCAGTGCCACCTGACCGTCGAAGGTGCATACGCGCGCAGCGGTGAGCAAGATCGATTCGATCACTGCCTGCTTCGCGGTCCTCCCCGCGGCCATTCTGGCTGCAGCGTTCACTCAGCCGCCGCGCATCTTGCGCCGGGCTTCGTGGATCTCCTGCGCCTCGACGCTGAGCGTGGCGGTCGGGCGTGCGAGCAGCCGCGGGATGCCGATCGGCTCGCCGCTGTCCTCGCACCAGCCGTAGCTGCCGTTGTCGATGCGTGCCAGCGCCTCGTCGATCTTGTGCAGCATCTTGCGCTCGCGGTCGCGCACGCGCAGTTCGAGCGTGTGGTCTTCCTCCAGCGAGGCGCGGTCGGACGGGTCGGGCGTGCTCTCGAACTCCTGCAGGTGCAGGGTGGTGCGGTGGGCCGAGTCGAGCAGCGCGTCGCGTTCCTGGATCAGCTTGTCGCGGAAGAAGGCCAGCTGCCTGGCGCTCATGTATTCCGTTGCCGGCGCGGCCCGCATCTCGGCTTCGGTCGGCAGGGCTTCGGTGGCGGTGAGCGTTTCGTTCATGGTGATTCCCCTCATTCAGAGGCAGGCCCCGAGGGCCGCCATGGTGCGGCGCATGCGGCAAGACCCTTACCATACACGGCAACGCCCGGGTCGGGTTGATGACATGCTCCGGGCGTGGTGAGCATCGGGTTTGCTTATGCGCACTATAAGTGCGGCTCAGGCTTGTCGACGGATGTCCCCGATACATTGGCGCCGCGAACGCTGCGACGGCGCGGACGCCACACCCAGGGAATCATCCGGAGACAGAAAATGACAAGATTCGACACGTGTTTGAAGGCCGTGGGCGCAGCCTGCCTGCTTGCGGCGGTGCCGGCTAGCGGCCAGGCGGCGACCTGGAGCGACACCTTCGTCGGCTACCGCTACGGCACGGAGTTCCGCGAGCCGACGAACACCAGGGCGGTCGAGAAGCATGTGCTGCAGCTCACTCACGCCAGCGGCTACTCGGTCGGGCAGAACTTCATCAACGTCGACATGCTGCAGTCGGACAAGGCCGACCCCGCCAGCGGCAGCACCAACGGTGCGACCGAGTTCTACCTGACCTACCGCCATCAGGTCCATCTGGGCAAGCTGCTGGACAAGCGCTTGGCCTTCGGCCCGGTCAAGGAGGTGGCGATCACCGCCGGGTTCGACCTCAACACCAAGAACACGCGCTTTGCGCCGCGCAAGCGCCTGCTGGTGGTCGGGCCGACGCTCAAGTTCGACGTCCCGGGCTTTCTTGACGTGAGCCTGCTCTACGGCAAGGAGTGGAACCACTGCGGATTGGGCGCGCCGGCCTGCCCACGCAGCGACATCAGCTTCGATCCGCAGTGGATCATCAGCGCGGCCTGGGGCATCCCGTTCAGCGCCGGCTCGGTGCCGTTGAAGTTCCAGGGCTTCATCAACGTCAATAGCGACAAGGGGCGCGACTACGCTGGCGTGAAGACGCGCACCGAGACGCTGATGCGTGCCGCGCTGATGGTCGATGTCGGCCAGATGGCCTGGGGCTCGAAGAACACCTTCCTGATGGGCGTCGGTTACGAGTACTGGCGCAACAAGTTTGGCAACCATGCCTACGGCAACGGGGTCGAGAAGCCCGGCATCGACACCGATGCGCCCACCTTCCAGCTGGAGTGGCACTTTTGATCCTGCCCGACGACTGGGCCTGACACGAAGCGGGCGGATGCCGGTCACGCGCATCCGCCCGCTTGTCGTTCCGCGAGTCGACGCCTGAGGCGGCTTGCGATTGCGGGATTTCCATCATGGGCAGCACGGCCAGGGCTGGTTAGAATGCCGTCCATGAGTCTGCACGCCCCGGGAGCCGCATTCGGCTGTCCGGTCTGCCTCCACCCCGTTACGCGCCCTTTCATGCATGTGGATGGGCGTGATTACCAGCGCTGTGACGTTTGCGAGGCGACTTTCGTGTTGCCGGCGCAACGCCCCGGTGCAGCGTGTGAGCGCGCCGAGTACCTGCTGCATCGTAACGACCCCGCCGACCCAGGCTATGTGCGTTTTCTGGCGCGGCTGGCGCAGCCGCTGATCGCCCGCCTGGATGCAGGCAGCAAGGGGCTCGACTACGGCTGCGGCCCGGGGCCTGCGCTGGCGGCGCTGCTGGAGCGGGCGGGGCATGCAGTGAGTCTGTACGACCCCTTTTTTGCCGCGCACGAGGCTGCGCTGTCCGCGCAGTACGACTTCATCACGTGTACCGAGGTGGTCGAGCACTTCCACCGCCCGGCGGAGGAGTTCGCCCGCCTCGACGCCATGCTGCGCCCGGGCGGTTGGCTCGGCGTCATGACCTGCTTCCAGACCGACGACGCGCGCTTTGCGCGCTGGCACTACCGTCGCGATCCGACCCATGTGGTGTTCTATCGCGAATCCACCTTCCGCCACCTGGCGGAGCGCTTCGGCTGGCAGTGCGAGGTGCCGGGCAAGGACGTCGTCCTCCTGCGCAAGCCTGGCGCCGCGGCTGTACCGGCCCGCGCCACACCCTTTACCCAGAATCGGCCGGCCACCGCCGACCATTCCGCTTCTTCGGCACACCCTGCCGACTCGCTCCCCACCCCAGAGAAGGGCAAGACCACGCCATGAGCTACGAAACCATCCTTTACCACGTCTCCGACGGCATTGCCGAGATCCGGCTGAATCGTCCGCAGCGCCTCAATGCCGTCACCCAGCAGCTCTACGACGAGCTCAACGATGCACTCAACCGCGCCGAGGCCGACGGCGACGCCCGCGTCGTGCTCATCACCGGCGAGGGCCGCGCCTTCTGCGTCGGCGCCGACCTCAAGGCGCACAAGGCGGGACGCACCGCCTTCGATCGCCGCCAGTACCTCAAGGGCGAGCAGGACGTCTGCCACCGCCTGCTGCACATGAAGACGCCGGTGATCGCCGCGGTCAATGGCTACGCGCTGGGTGCGGGTGCCGAGATCGCGATCGCTTCGGACTTCATGCTGATGGCCGAGAGTGCGCAGATCGGCCTGCCCGAGATATCCATCGGCAACTTCCTCGGTGGTGGTGTGACCTGGCTGTTGCCGCGCCTTGTGGGCTTGGCCAAGGCGCGCGAGCTGGTGTTCCTGGGCGAGCGCATCAAGGGCGACGAGGCGGTGCGCATCGGCCTGGCCAACCGCGTGTTCGCCGACGAGGGTTTCCTCGACGCGGCGCGTGCCTTTGCGCTCAAGGTGGCGAGCAAGGCGCCCTTTTCGATGCAGCTCGCCAAGGAGCAACTCAACCTGTCGGCCGAGCGCACGCTGGATGCCTGCCTTACCGCCGAGCTCGAAGGCATGATGTTCGTCGGCACCACGAAGGACTGGCAGGAAGGTGTGGACGCTTTCGCCGAGAAACGCGCACCCGTCTTCAAGGGGGAATGACACGATGACCGAGAATACGACCCAGAGCATGCCTGTCCACAAGAGCCCGCTGCACGATTTCCTTGCGCCCGATTCGATCGCCATCGTCGGTGCCTCGGCCGACCCCACCAAGCGCGGCTACAAGGCCATGGTCGGCCTCATCAAGGGCAACTACCGCGGCAGGATCTACCCGCTCAACCCCAAGGTGCCCGAGATCCTCGGCGTCCCCACCTATGCCTCGCTCGACGACATTCCCGGCCCGGTAGACCTGGCGCTGATCTGCACCCCGGCGGCGACCCTGCCTGGGTTGCTGGTGGAGTGCGGGCGCAAGGGCGTGAAGGGCGCGGTGATCCTCGCCAGCGGCTTCCGCGAGACCGGGCCCGAAGGCGCGAAGCTCGAGCAGCAGGTGCTCGATGCCGCCCGCGCCGGCGGCGTACGCATCATCGGCCCCAATACCTCGGGCATGTTCAACCTGCACAAGAACGTGAATCTGCTCGACCTGCGCAACGTCAAGGCGGGCGACATCGGCTTCATCTCGCAGTCGGGCAACATGCTGCTCGCGCTGGTGCTCGAGGCGGAGAACAACGGCCACGTCGGCTTCTCGACCTACGTCGGCCCCGGCAACCAGACCGACATCGGCTTCAACGACTACCTGCGCTACCTCGGCGAGGAGGAGAACACCCGCGTCGCCACCTTGTACGTGGAAGGCTTTCGCGACGGCCAGCGCTTCCTGCAGGCGGCACGCGAGATCACGCCGCTGAAGCCGGTGGTGGTGTACAAGTCCGGCGCCACCGAACTCGGCAAGAAGGCCGCCAGTTCGCACACCGGCGCGCTTGCCGGCAGCTACGAGATGACGGTGGATCTGCTCAAGCAGGTGGGCGTCAGCGTGGTGCGCCACTCCGACCAGATCCTGCCGGTGGCCGAAGGCCTGGCGTTGATGCAGCAGGCGCGCGGACGCCGGGTGGCGGTGATCGCCGACGGCGGCGGCCAGGCCACGATCACCTCCGACCGCCTGTCCGACGCCGGGCTGGAACTCGCCGAACTGTCTGCGGCCACGCGCAAGCGCCTGGCGGACATCCTGTTCCCGCAGGCCTCGCTCGCCAATCCGATCGACGTCGCCGGTACGTCGGACGCCGACCCCGAGGTGCTCGCGCGCTGCATGGAGATCGTCGCCGACGATGACAACGTCGACGCGGTCTTCCTGGTCGGCATGTTCGGCGGCTACCACACCCGCTTTGCCGAGTCCCTGCTCGGCGGCGAGATGCGCGCCGCCGAAGCCATGATCGAGCTCGCCCGCCGCAGCGCCAAACCGCTGGTCATCTACAGCCTGTACGCGCCGGTCAAGCCGCCGGCGCTGCGCCGCCTGCACGAGGCCGGGCTACCGGTGTACTCCTCCATCGAGCATGCGGTGAAGGTGCTGCAGGCGCTGGCCGAGCGCGGCATCTACCTGCAGCATCAGCACGGCCAGCCGCTGCAGGTGGGCGTCACCCCGCTGGAAAGCATGCAGGCCATGTTCGCGCGCGCCCAGAACGAGGGTCGTGACCTCTACGAATTCGAGGCCAAGACCCTGTTGCGCGAGCACGGCATCGCGGTCGCCGAGGAGTTCGTCGCCCACGGCGCCGACGAGCTTGCCGCCGCGGTGGCGAAGTTCGGCACGCAGCCGCTGGCAATGAAGGTGGTGTCGAAGGACATCCTGCACAAGTCGGATGCCGGCGGCGTCAAGCTCAACCTGGTCGGCGAGGCCGCGCTGCGCGAGGCTTACGACCAGATCATGACGAGCTGCCGCGCCTACGATGCCAACGCCGACATCCGCGGCGCGCTGCTGACGCCGATGGCGAAGAAGGGCACGGAGGTCATCGTTGGCGTGGTGCGTGACCCGATCTTCGGCCCGGTGCTGATGTTCGGCCTGGGCGGCATCTTCGTCGAGATCCTGGAGGACGTCGCCTTCCGTGCCATCCCGCTGTCGCGCCACGACGCCGAGGCCATGGTCGATCAGCTCAAGGGCCGCAAGATCCTCGCCGGCGTTCGTGGCGAGCCGGCGGTGGACAAGGCGGCACTGGTCGACCTGCTGCTCAAGGTATCGAGCATCGTCAGCGCCTATCCGCAGCTGTCCGAGCTGGATCTCAACCCGGTGATCGCCTATCCCGAGGGCTACGCCGTGGTCGATGCGCGCATCATCACCAACCGCTCGGTAGTGAGCGGCTGAGCGCACGGGCCCTGCCGCATGTCGCCTTCAAACGCTCGCGGCTGGCGCCGCTCCTACGGGGGGCGCCAACGGCGGGTGGCTTTGCTGTAGGAGCGGCGCCAGCCGCGAGCCTTTCCGGGCGGCTACGACGAGCCCCGTCGCCTTCAGCCCCTCGCGGCTGGCGCCGCTCCTACGACGGGAGCTGCCTCTGTAGGAGCGGCGCCAGCCGCGAGCCTTTCGTCGCCCCGTCTGCTTCAACGTGCATGCCGGCTTACGTTTGATTGCCCGGGGCTGTAACGCTTACACGAACTGTACGACCTGGGCTGCACCGCGGGCCTTGGCGGCCTGCGGGTTGTCGAAGTCGGCCATCAGCTGCGCCTGCTTGGCCTTGGCCAGCGCGATGTGACGCTCCTTGACGTGGCCGTAGCCGCGCACCTCGTCGGGCATGCTGGCGAGCTTGACCGCGATGGCGAGGTTGTCGCGGTTGAGCTTGTCGCACAGTGCGTCGAGCAGGCGGTCGTAGTCCTCGATCGCCTGGCGCTCCATGCGACGCTCCTCGGTCTTGCCGAAGATGTCCCACTTGCCGCCGCGCAGGTGCTTGAGCCTGGCCAGGTGGCGGAAGGCCTTCAGCACCCATGGGCCGTACTTCTGCTTGATCGGCTCGCCGGTCTCCGGGTCGCGTTTGGAGAGCAGCGGCGGGGCGAGGTTGTACTCGACCGTGTAGCCGTGCGGGAACTGCGCGTCGAGCTCGGCCAGGAAGGCCGGGTCGGAGTGCAGGCGGGCGACTTCGTACTCGTCCTTGTAGGCCATCAGCTTGTGGAAGTAGCGTGCGGCGGCCTCGGCGAGCGCTGAGCCTTCCGGCGCGATGCGCTGTTCGGCCTCCATCACGCGCTTCACCTTGGCCGCGTAGCGGCGGGCATAGGCGGCGTCCTGATAGCCGATCAGGTCGGGCACGCGGATCTCGAGCAGGCGGCGCACTTCACCGCTGGCACCGACCGAATCCACGATCTGGCGCGCCTCGGCAGTCAGCTCGGGCAGCTTGGGCGCCTTGGCTTCGTACTTGTGGATCTCGGCGTGGACGTAGTCGAGGTCGACCACCGCCATGCGGCCCCACTTGAACGCCAGCAGGCTCATGTCCACCCCGACGCCGGCCTGGCGGATCGCAGTCTCGAAGGCGGCGGCGCTGATCGGCAGCGCACCGGCCTGGTAGGCCACGCCGACCATGAACATGTTGGTCGCCATGCTGTCGGCAAAGAGGCCCTCGGCCAGCGTCTGCGCGTCGAGATAGACGTTGTCGTTGCGACGGCTGACGCGGTCGATGCCCTGGGTCAGGCGGTCGATGTTGGGGAACTGCACCGACTTGTCCGACACCATGTAGCCGGTCGGCGCCTGGCCGGTCGACACGATCGCGATCGTGCGCTCGGGGTGGCACTTGTCCAGGTTCTTGTTGTCGGTGGCGTTGAGGATGTCGAAGCCCAGGTACAGGTCGGTGCTGCCGTCGGAGATCTTGTTTGCGCCGTCGAAGGGGGTGGCGGTGACCTTGATGTCCGAGATCACCGCGCCGCCCTTCTGCGCCAGGCCGGTCTGGTCCAGGCCCACCGCCCACTTGCCGTCGATGCGCGCGGCGTTGGCGATGGTCGCCGCCACGGTCACCGAGCCGGTGCCGCCGATGCCCATGACGTGGGCGCCGAAGTTGTCCGGGTCGACCTTGAACACGGGGTCGGGCAGTTCGCGTTCGAGCGCGGGCAGGCGGCCCTTCTTCTTTTTCTTCGCCTCGCCGGCCTTGGGGTCAGCCTTGGGCGTGATGGTGAGGAAGGACGGGCAGAAGCCCTTCACGCAGGAGTAGTCCTTGTTGCACGAGGGCTGGTGGATGCGCGTCTTGCGGCCGAACTCGGTCTGCACCGGCTCGACCGACATGCAGTTGGACTTCTCGCCGCAGTCGCCGCAGCCTTCGCATACGCGCTCGTTGATCACCATGACCGCCTCCGGCTCCCAGGCCTTGCCGCGGCCACGCTGGCGGCGCAGCTCGGCGGCGCACTCCTGGTCGTGGATGAGTACGGTGGTGCCTTCGGTCTCGGCGAGCAGCTTCTGCGCTTCCATGATGCGGTCGCGGTGCCAGACCTCGGTGTTGCCGATGAGACTGACCGCGTTGTAGCGCGACAGGTCCTCGGTGGTGACGATGATGCGCTTGACGCCGTTGGCAACGAGCTCGGCCACCAGGTTGCGCACCGGCTCGGCGCCCATGATCTCCTGGCCGCCGGTCATCGAGGTGTGGCTGTTGACCAGGATCTTGAAGGTGATGTTGGTGTTGGTCGCCGCACAGTAGCGCACCGCCAGGCTGCCCGAGTGGGCGTAGGTGCCGTCGCCCATGTTCTGGAAGATGTGCTGCGTGTCGGTGAAGGGCTGCATGCCGATCCACTGCGCGCCCTCGGCGCCCATGTGGGTGCCCATGACCACGCCGCGCTTCATCCACATCGCCATCGTGTGGCAGCCGATGCCGGCCGACACGATGCCGCCGTCGGGGGCCTTGGTGGAGGTGTTGTGCGGACAGCCCGAGCAGTACCAGGCCGAGCGCGTCAGCGTGGTCAGCGCGTTGCGGCTGTGGATCTCGTCCAGGCGGCGGATCCAGGCCTCGGCCGACTCCAGCCGGGTCTTGCGCGACAGGCGGGCGTGCAGCGCACGGGCGATGATGTCGGACTCGAACTCGCCGTGGAAGGGCAGCAGGTCGCGGCCTTCCTCGTCGCGCTTGCCGACGATGCGTGACGCGTTGGCCGTGCCGTAGAGGATTTCCTTGGCGAACAGCTCGATGAAGGGGCGCTTTTCCTCGACGACGAGGATCTCCTCGAGCCCGCGCGCGAAGTCGCGGATGTCGTCCGGCTGCAGCGGGTTGAGCATGCCGATCTTGAGGATGCGCACGCCGGCGCGACGCAGGGCGTCGTCGTCCAGGCCCATCTCCATGAAGGCCTGGCGCAGGTCGTGGTAGGTCTTGCCGGCGGTGATGATGCCCAGCCAGGCGTCGGCGTTGGGGAGCGTGACCTTGTTGAGGCCGTTTTCGCGCGCATACAGGCGGGCGAGCTCCTGGCGCGCGTAGTACAGCGTGCGCTCCATGTCGAGCGCGTCCTTGCGCACGTTCATGCCGAGGTTGACCTCGGGCGTGTAGGGGCGGCCGTCGAGCTCGACCACCGGGGTGACGAACTTCAGGCGGTCGGGGTCGACGATGGCGCTGCCGCTGCCGTCGGCGACGTTGGTGACGATCTTGAGGCCCGCCCACAGGCCCGAGATGCGCGACAGGTAGTAGCCGTGCAGGCCGAAGTCGAGGATGTCCTGCACGTTGCCCGGGTACAGCGAGGGGATGCCGACGTGGTAGAACATGGCCTCCGACTGGCTCGGCAGCGAGGACGACTTGCAGCTCGGGTCGTCGCCGAAGATGGCGAGCACGCCGCCGTTCTTGAGCGTGCCGGTGTAGTTGGCGTGCTTGAGCGCGTCGCCCGAGCGGTCCACGCCGGGTGCCTTGCCGTACCAGGTGCCGACCACGCCGTCGAACTTCTGCCCGCCGACCGTGTGCATCATCTGGGTGCCCCAGACGGCGGTGGCGGCGAGGTCCTCGTTGAGGCCGTCGACGAAGTGGATGTTGTGCTGCAGCAGCAGCTTCTGCTGCTTGATGAAGTTGGCGTCCAGCATGCCGACGGGCGAGCCGCGGTAGCCGGACACGAACATGGCGTTGTTCAGACCGCGGCGACGGTCGAAGCGGATCTGGTCCATCGTCAGGCGCACCAGCGCCTCGATGCCCCCGATGTGGATGATCCCCTCTTCTGCCGTGAATTGCCGCGTCAGGTCCTGTTTGGACGACATCGGTGTTGCCCCTCTTGAATGTGGTGTGCGCCCCGGATGTGCAACGGGCTGGCGCGCGCTCGAAATGGCGTGCTGCCAGCCCGTGTCAGCAGCGCTTGGATGCGATCAGGCGAAGCGGAACGAGACGTTGCCGAGATCCTGGAAGCGGACGTTGACGTTGTCGCCCTTCTTGACCGGGATGGCTTCGGTGACGCCGCCGGTCATGATGAAGGTGCCGGCCGGGATCTCCTGGCCGCGCTTGCCGAGCTCGTTGGCCATCATCGCGATCGCCACCAGCGGGTTGCCGAGCACGGCCGCGCCGGCGGCCATGGAGACGATCTCGCCATTGATCTCGAGCACCACGCCCAGCGTCGGCAGGTCGAGTTCGTCGAGGTTGCGCATGTTGCCGCCGATCACGAAGCGGGCCGACGAGGTGTTGTCGGCGATCACGCTCTTGAGGTCGAACTTGAAGTCGCGGTAGCGCGAGTCGATCACCTCGACCGCCGGCAGCACGAAGTCGATCGCCGCCATGACGTTGCCGATGTGGCAGCCGGGGCCGCGCAGGGGGGCCTTGGTGACGACGCAGATCTCGGCTTCGACCTTGGGGTGGATGAGTTCGTCGAACTTTACTTCGCCGCCGTCCGGCACCGACATGTAGTCGGCGATGAAGCCGAACACCGGGGTCTCGACGCCCATCTGCTTCATCTTGGCGCGCGAGGTCAGGCCCGCCTTGAGGCCGGCGATCCTGGTGCCACGCGCTTCCTTGCGGCGACGGATCTCGTCCTGGATGGCATAGGCGTCATCCCAGTCCATGTCGGGGTAGTCGTCGGTGATCTTGGTGACATCAAAAGCCTGCAGCTCGGCGTTTTCGAGGTGTTCTGCGAGCTTGGCGATGGTGGCCTGGTCGAGGGTGATTGCCATGGGTGCGGTTTCCTTGTCAGATGAAGCGGACCGACGTGCCACCGAGGCCGCCGACGTTGCAGATGAGGCTGTCGCCGGCGACGACCGGGACGAGCGGGGATTGCGAACCGGAGAGGATGATCTCGCCGGCCTTGAGGCCGAGCCCCAGGCGCCCCAGGGTGTTGGCCAGCCAGGCGATGGCGTTGACCGGCGAGCCCTGCACGGCGGCGCCGGTGGAGGTGCTGATGATGTCGCCGTTCTTGGACAGCACCATGCCGGCGAGCGCGAGGTCGAGCTGGCGCGGGCTCTTGCGCACGCCGCCGAGCACCAGCACGCCGCAGGAGGCGTTGTCGGCCACGGTGTCCTGGATCTTGATCTTCCAGTCCTTGATGCGCGAATCGACGATCTCGAAGCAGGGCACCACGCAGTCGGTGGCGCGCAGCACGTCGGCCGCAGTCACGCCCGGGCCCATGAGGTCGTGCTTGAGGATGAAGGCCACCTCGGCCTCGGCCTTGGGGGCGATCATCGACGAGGCGACGATCGGCTCGCCCTCGTTGTAGACCATGTTCGACAGCAGCTGGCCGAAGTCGGGCTGGTTCACCTTCAGCATGTCCATGACGACCTTGCTGGTGACGCCGATCTTCTTGCCGACCACGCTGTGGCCGTCGTCGAGCTGGCGCTGGATCATGCGCAGCTGGATGTTGTAGGCGTCCTCGATGGTGATGTCGGGCTCGCGGTCGGTCAGCGGCGCGACCGTGGTGAGGGTCTTGAGTGCGGTGTACAGCTCGTCGCCGTAGTGATTGATCTTGCTCTGGTCCATGTCGTGTTCCCGGTGAGGTGTTTGGTTGATGAGCCGGTGATCAGTACTTGATCATCACGTTGCGCAGTTCGGTGTAGAACTCGAGCGAGTGCACCCCGCCCTCACGGCCGATGCCCGATTGCTTGGAGCCGCCGAAGGGGGTGCGCAGGTCGCGCAGGAACCAGCTGTTGATCCAGCACAGGCCGACCTCGATGGCGTTGGCCATGCGCATGGCGCGGCTGATGTCCTGGGTGTGCACCGAGGTGGCCAGGCCGTAGCGGTTGGCGTTGACCATGTTCAGCACTTCCTCTTCGGTGTCGAAGGGCTGGATGTGGCAGCACGGCCCGAAGATCTCCTCGGTGACCACGGTCGCGGTCTCGGGCAGGCCGGTCCAGATCGTGGGCTGTACCCAGCAGCCGTCCTTGAGGTCTTCCGGCATGTCGGGGATGCCGCCGCCGCAGACGATGTTGGCGCCTTCTTCCTTGGCCTTGGCGTACATGCCCAGCACCTTGGCCTGGTGCTTCTTGCTCACCAGCGGGCCGATCTTGGTATCGGGGTCGAAGGGGCGACCCGGCTTCATGGTTTCGGCGGTGTGCTTCATCGCGGCGACCAGCTTGTCGAAGATCGGGCGCTCGACATACACGCGCTCGGTGCCGAGGCAGACCTGGCCAGCGTTCTCGAAGCAGGAGCGGGTGAGGGTGGCGATGGTGTTGTCGAAGTCGCAGTCGGCGAACACCACGGCGGCGTTCTTGCCGCCCAGTTCCAGCGACACCGGGCGGATACCGTCGGCCGCGGCCTTCATGATCGCGGTGCCGGTGCGGGTCTCGCCGGTGAAGGTGACGCCGTTGACGTCCGGGTGCGCGGTCAGGAAGGCGCCGGCCGAATCCACGCCGAAGCCGTTGACCACGTTGTACACGCCCTTGGGCAGGCCGACCTTGTTCATCACCTCGCCGAGCAGGGTAGCGGTGCTGGGGGTGTCTTCCGAGGGCTTGACGACCACGGTGTTGCCGCAGGCGAGCGCCGGGCCGGCCTTCCAGGTCATCAGCAGCAGCGGCAGGTTCCACGGGCAGATGATCGCGATCACGCCGCGCGGGGTGCGTACGCCGTAGCTGCGTGCGGTCTTGCCGTCCGGGGTGCGCATCTCGAAGGACTCGGTCGACACGTTCTTGATGGTGTCGGTGAAGATCTTGAAGTTGGCTGCACCGCGCGGGATGTCGATGTGCGAGGCGAGGTGGGCGGGCTTGCCGGTGTCGGCGATTTCGGCCTGCAGGAAGTCGTCGAAGCGGCGGTTGATCTCATTGACGACCTCGTCGAGCAGGTTGCAGCGCTCGACCACGGAGAGCTTGCCCCAGGGGCCTTTGAGTGCGGCCTTGGCGGCAGCGACGGCAGCATCGACCTCCGGCTTGCCGGCTTCGTACACCATGCCGATCAGCGCGTTGTCGACCGGGTTGCGGTTCTCGTAGGTCTTGCCGCTGGCGTTGGTGACGTACTCGCCGTTGATGAAGTTCTTGATCTCTTTCATGTTCGAAGGGTCCTCGAGTGATGTGTCGTTCGTTGTGGTCGCGGTGCGGGTGCCGCGGCCTTTTGCGCGACCCTTGAACATGAGTCGCGAGATAAATTTGTAATCTCGAGATTTTATACGCGAGATTTTCCGTGGCTGCAAGCCCGACAGGAAAAATCAGCGTGTCGCGCTCGCCCGTGCCTCGCATTCCCCGTGCGCACCTTCATGGTGCGGGCGGAGTCGTGTGCACCGCTGTGGTGCGCGCATGAGGTCGAAAGCCGTGCGGTGACGTCACTCCGGCCCCGCCTGGCCGTCGTTGCTCGATCGCGAGCCTTGTCCTTTCAAGGGCTTGTGGCACTTCGTCGCAAGCTGGTCCGCAGCTTGCTAGGCAGCTGCCATGAATGCGCCCGCCCTCGCCTCGGCCCTTGCTATTGCACCCACGCCTGCTGGCGCAGGCTGGCAGGCCCGGCTGCGTCTTGGTTTCGAGCGCCGTGGGGCACGCACGGTGCTTGTCGCGCGTGAGCACTGCGGGCCGCTGGTGGTGCAACGGCCGCTGTATCCCGAGGGTGAGGCGGTGTGCCACACCATCCTGGTGCATCCGCCGGCCGGGATCGCCGGTGGTGACCGCCTGGCACTTACGCTGGCCCTGGGGGCCGGTGCGCATGTGCTGTTGACGACGCCGGGTGCGGGCAAGTGGTACCGCAGTGCGGGTCTGCATGGCGAGCTGGTGCAGCGCATCGAGATCACAGAGGGGGGCGTGTGCGAGTTCCTGCCGCAGGAGAGCATCGTCTATGACGGTGCTCTCGGCGCCGTGACGACGGAAGTGGAACTGGGCGGATCGGCAGTGTTCATCGGTGCCGAGATGCTGTGCCTTGGGCGTACGGGTTCGGGCGAACGCTTCGGCCGGGGCGAGCTTGCGCTGCGCACGCGTATCCGCCGCGACGGCAGGCCGGTGTGGCTCGAGCGCGGCGTGCTCGAGGGCGGCGGTGCGCTGCTCGATAGTGCAGTGGGCCTGGGTGGCGAGCCGGTGAGCGCCTGCCTGCTGATTGCGGCACCCGCCTGCGATGCGGCCTTGCTGGAAGCCTGGCGGGCGGTGGAGCCCGTCGCCGGGCAGGGGGCGGTGA
>WPCK01199761.1_pt1 | contig 140228 bp, 128 predicted proteins | sample 5399851 | NCBI WGS metagenome assembly WPCK01 (sample SAMN12869471, study PRJNA574797) | sludge metagenome | isolation source: wastewater treatment of pH11 | place: China:Beijing | collected 2019-05-20 | reverse complement strand
GCTTCGCCGGCGCCCACACGCTCAACGGCAATGGCGAGATGACCGGCCTCGCCTGGATCGAGGAGATCGGCCAGTTGCAGACGCCGGTCACCATCACCAACACCCACTCCTGCGGCACCGCGCGCGACGCGACGCTGAAATGGATGGCGGAAAACGCCGTCGGCATGGGTCAGGACTGGGGCCTGCCTGTCGCTGCCGAAACCTGGGATGGCGAACTGAATGACATCAACGGTTTCCACGTGGCGGACGAGCACGTCTTTGCCGCGCTCGACGTCGCCACTTCCGGTCCGCCGGAGCTCGGTAGCGTCGGCGGCGGCACCGGCATGATCTGCTACGACTTCAAGGGCGGCAACGGCTCGGCCTCCCGCCAACTCGTCGTCGACGGGCAGACCTTCACGCTCGGCGTTTTCGTGCAGGCCAATTTCGGCCGGCGCGAGCAGCTGACCGTCCTTGGCGTCCCCGTCGGCACTCACATCACCCGTGACAAGCTGCGCGGGCGCGACGTCGGATCGGTCATTGCCGTCGTCGCCACCGATGCGCCGCTGCTGCCGCACCAGTTGAAGCGCATCGCACGCCGCGTCACCCTCGGCCTCGCCCGCACCGGGACCACCGGCGGCCATTCCTCCGGCGACATCTTCCTCGCCTTCTCGACCGCCAATCCGGGCGCACTTGCCTCTGCCGGTCGCGCCGTGCGCCAGGCGGATTTCCTCGCCGACGCTCAACTTGACCCGCTCTTTTCGGCGACCGTCGAAGCAGTCGAGGAATCCGTCATCGATGCGATGGTCGCCAATGCAACGATGGTTGGCCGCGACGGGTCGACGTCCATCGCCTTGCCGCACGGCGAACTGCTTTCCCTGATGCGTCGCTACGGCCGCATGGCCTGATTCCCTGCCGCCATGGCGCGGACGGAACAGCGGGCGCCGCACCGGGAACACGAAGCCGCTGGCATCCGCGTTGAATCCGTGTTTGAAATTCTTTCTGACCATGGATTTGGCCCGTCTGCCGACGAAGACCGCCGGCCGTGCCGCAACCGAGACCGAAAACGGGAGATCACAATGAAGAATGTCCTTTCCGCAACGCTGCTGGCGACCGCGCTTCTGGCCGCGCCGGCATTCGCCGGCGACGCCGACACCTGCAAGGCCGTGCGCTTCGCCGATGTCGGCTGGACCGACATCCAGGCCACTACCGGTGTTGCCAGCGTCATTCTCGACGCGCTCGGCTATGCGCCCGAAGTCCAGGTGCTGTCGGTGCCGGTGACCTACACGTCGCTGAAGAACAAGGACATCGACGTCTTCCTCGGCAACTGGATGCCCTCGATGAAGGGCGACGTGCAGCCCTATCTCGACGACAAGTCCGTTGAATCGATCGGCCTCAACCTGGAAGGCGCCGGCTACGGCATCGTCGTCCCGCAATATGTCGCCGACGCCGGCGTCAAGTCGCTCGCCGATGTCGCCTCCAACAAGGACAAGTTCGCCGGCAAGCTTTACGGCATCGAGCCGGGCAATGACGGCAACCGTATCATCCTCGACATGATCTCCAAGGGCGACCTGCCCGGCTTCGAACTGGTCGAATCCTCCGAAGCCGGCATGCTGTCGCAGGCCGAGAAGTCGATGAAGAACAATGAGTGGATCGCCTTCCTCGGCTGGACCCCGCATCCGGTGATGGGCGAGATGAAGATCACCTATCTCGACGGCATGGGCGATTCCGGCTTCGGCGCCGCCGAGGTCTACACGAACGTGCGCGCCGGCTACGTGTCCGAGTGCCCCAATGCCGGCAAGTTCATCTCCAACCTGAAGTTCTCGCTGAGCATGGAAAACCAGATCATGGACGCCATCCTCAAGGGTGGAGAAGCCAATGCGGCGGCGCTCGACTGGCTGAAGAAGAACCCCGATGCCGCCAGTGGCTGGCTCGAAGGCGTGACGACCTTCGATGGCGGCGACGCCGCGGCGGCACTCAAGGCCAAGCTCGGCGGCTGAGGCTGCCGGCGTCAGGTGACAGGAACAGGGGCGGCCGGATTGAGGTCCGGCCGCCCGCTATGAAAAAGAAAATGCCGGGAGTGACCGGGGGGAGGAGGTGACAGGATGGACCCGATCAGCGAGTGGCTCGCATCGGCGAAAATTCCCGTCGGCCAGTGGGGCAAGTCATTCTTCAAGTTCCTCACCGACAATTTCGAATGGTTGTTCGATAACCTCGCCCGCTTCTTTCGCACCGTTCTCGATGCTGCCACCTCGGGCCTGTTGTTCGTCCCGCCCATTGTCATGGCCTTCGCGGTCGCGGGGCTTGCGTGGTGGCTGCAGAAGAGCTGGAAACTCGGTCTCGGCGTTCTCCTCGGACTGATCTTCATCATCAATCAGGGCCTGTGGAAGGAGACGATCGAGACGCTGGTCCTTGTCGTCGCCGCCGCAGCCGCATCCATGGCCATCGGCGTGCCGATTGGCATCTGGTGCGCCCACAATGAGCGCGGTTGGAAGATCATTCAGCCTCTGCTCGACCTGATGCAGACGCTGCCGACCTTCGTCTATCTGATCCCGGTCCTCATCCTGTTCGGCCTCGGCGTCGCGCCGGGCCTCATCGTCACCGTCATCTTCGCCGCGCCGACGCCGATCCGCCTCACCTATCTTGGTATCCGCTCGGTTCCCACCCCGATGATCGAGGCGGGCCAGGCCTTCGGCGCGACCCCGCGCCAGCTCCTCTGGAAGGTCGAGTTGCCCGCCGCGCTGCCCACCATCATGGCCGGGCTGACCCAGTGCATCATGCTGTCGCTGTCGATGGTCGTTATCGCCGCCCTGATCGGCGCCAACGGCCTCGGCAAGCCGGTCGTGCGTGCGCTCAATTCCGTGAACATCCCGCTCGGACTCGAGGCCGGGCTCGCCATCGTCGTGCTCGCCATCGTGCTCGACCGCATGAGCCGCATCGGCCACGGAGGCGCGAAATGACCGTAGCCATCGAGTTCAAGGATGTCGACATCATCTTCGGCGCCAATGCCGGCGAGGCCCTTGAAATGGCGCATGCCGGCGCCGACCGTTCCGAGATCCTCGAAAAGACCGGCTCGGTGCTCGGCTGTACCGGCGCCAATCTGACGGTCGAGGAAGGCGAGATCTCGGTGCTGATGGGCCTGTCCGGCTCGGGCAAATCGACGCTGCTGCGCGCGGTCAACGGACTGAACAAGGTGACGGGCGGCGCTGTCATGGTCCGCGATGGCGACCGCATGGTCGACGTCGTCACCTGCAGCGCGGCAACGCTACGCCAGGTGCGCCAGCGGGCCGTTGCGATGGTCTTCCAGCAGTTTGCCCTGCTGCCCTGGCGCACGGTCGCGCAGAATGTCGGCTTCGGCCTGGAACTCGCCGGCGTCCCCGACGCCGAGCGCAAGGCGCGGGTGGAAAGGCAACTGAAGCTGGTCGGCCTCGGCGAATGGGCCGGAAAATATGCCCATGAGCTCTCCGGCGGCATGCAGCAGCGCGTCGGTCTGGCGCGCGCGTTTGCAACGGAAGCGCCGATCCTGCTGATGGACGAGCCTTTCTCCGCCCTCGATCCGCTGATCCGCACAAAACTCCAGGACGAGTTGCTCGACCTGCAGAAGACGCTGAAGAAAACCATCCTCTTCGTCAGCCACGACCTTGAGGAAGCGCTGAAGATCGGCAACCGCATCACCATCATGGAGGGTGGCCGCATCGTCCAGTCAGGCCCGCCCGAGGATATCGTGCTGAAGCCGGCCAACGCCTATGTGCGCGACTTCATCGCCAATGTGAACCCGCTCTCGGTCCTGACCGCGTGGAACATCATGCGCGACCGTCGCGATCTCGATACCGGACCCGATGGGTGGGTCTGGCTCGACCGGCGGCGCACGACCCGCTTCAAGCTCGATGCCAACGGCCTCGTCGAGGCGGCCGAGCGCGATGGCCAGCCGATCGTCTGGGTGTCCTGCGACGATGTCGAGACCATGCCGGAGGACGCGCCGCCGGTTTTTTGGGCAAAGCCGGGAACGACCGTGAAAACCGTCATGCTCGCCATGCACAAGTCGAACACCGCACCGGTCGCCATCTTCGACGAATCCACGCGCTTCATCGGCGCCATCGGCATCCGGGACGTTCTGCAGGCGGTCTTGCGTCGCTAGCGCGAACACCGATTCCGGGTTGCCGGGCGGCCCACCGGACCGGTAGGATCGCGGTGATTTCGTTTCATTATTATCGGGAGGCATCATGAATCCGAAGGGCGTAGCCGCCATCGTCACCGGCGGCGGATCGGGACTTGGCGAAGCAACGGCGCGCGCACTGGCGGCCGCTGGCGCGAAGGTTGCCGTTTTCGACGTCAACACCAAGGGCGCCGAGGCCGTTGCCGCCGATATCGGCGGCGTTGCGGTGCGTTGCGATGTGTCGTCACCCGACGCGGAAGCAGCCATCGCCACCGCGGCGAACGCCCACGGCGAAGCGCGCATCCTTATCAATTGCGCCGGCATCGGCATGGCCATGCGTACCACGACGAAGGAGGGAGCGCATCCTCTCGAGGTCTTCGCCAAGGTCGTGCAGGTCAATCTCGTCGGCACCTTCAACATGATCCGCCTTTTCGCGGTGCGCTGCGAGAAGCTCGACCCGCTGGAGGGTGGCGAACGCGGCGTCATCGTCAACACCGCCTCCGTCGCCGCCTATGACGGCCAGATCGGCCAGGCGGCCTACTCCGCCTCCAAGGGCGGCGTTGTCGGCATGACGCTGCCGATCGCCCGTGACCTGTCGCGCGCCGGCATCCGCGTCTGCACCATCGCGCCCGGCATCTTCCGCACGCCGATGCTCGCCGGACTGCCGGAGGAGGCGCAGAAGTCGCTCGGAATGCAGGTTCCGTTCCCGCCGCGTCTCGGCGATCCGGCCGAATATGGCGCATTGGCGATGCATATCGTCCAGAACCAGATGCTGAACGCCGAAACGATCCGCCTCGATGGCGCGATCCGCATGGCGCCGAAATAATCCGTGGCTGAACCCGGCGCGAAGACGGGGCCGCTTGCCGGCCTCGTCGTCATCGAAATGGCGGGGCTCGGCCCGGTGCCGTTAGCCGGCCTCATGCTGGCCGAGATGGGTGCGCGCGTAGTCCGCATCGAGCGACTGTCGGCCGAACGCGCATTCCTGAAAGTGCCCGACGCCTTCGATCTCGACCGCCACGGCCGCGAGATCCTGCATGTCGACCTGAAGAAGAAGGAAGGCGTCGCGCTCGTCGCCCGCCTGGCCGCCGCCGCCGATATTCTCATCGAGGGCTTTCGCCCGGGCGTCATGGAGCGGCTCGGACTTGGGCCCGACATGCTTTTTACCGCCAATCCGCGTCTCGTCTTCGGCCGCATGACGGGTTTCGGCCAGGACGGGCCGCTTGCCGTGCGCGCCGGCCATGACCTCACCTATCTTGCCCGCACCGGGGCCCTGGCCGCCATCGGCCCGGCGGACGGCAGGCCCGTTCCGCCCCTGAACCTCGTCGCGGATTACGGCGGCGGCACCATGTTCCTGCTGACCGGCGTGCTCGCCGCCATTGTCGAACGGTCGATGTCGGGCAAGGGTCAGGTCGTCGACGCTGCCATGATCGACGGCGCCTCGATGCTCTCCGCTCCGTTCTTCGGGTTTCTGGCCACCGGATTCTGGAAAGAAAAGCGCGGCTCGAACCTGCTCGATTCCGGCGCGCCGTTCTACGATACCTACGAGACCGCCGACGGCCGCCATGTCGCGGTGGCCTGCCTGGAGCCGCAGTTCTTCGCCGAATTCGCCCGTCTGCTGCCGCTCGGCGAACCTTTTGCCTCGGCCCAGTACGACATGGCGAACTGGCCGGCCATGCGCGAGGCGATTGCCGCCCGCTTCCGCGAGAAAAGCCGCGACGAATGGTCGGCCCTGTTCGACGCCACCGACGCCTGCGTCGCCCCGGTCCTCGCTTTCTCCGAAGCGTCCGCCGACCCGCACAATGTCGACCGGGCCACCCATGTGAAGGTCGGTTCGCTCACCCGGCCGGCACCCGCGCCGCGCTTCGCCCGCACGCCTTCCGCGCCATCGGCTCCGCATACGGTTTCCGCCGATGCGGCCCGCGCCACGCTTCAGGGCTTCGGCCTCGACACCGGCGAGATCGGCGAACTCGCGCGCAATGGCGTCATCGGTGCCTGACATGGGTGACGCGCCCGACGAAAAAAAGCCCTTCTCCCCGATCCGCCAGACGGACGACGAGGCCCTTGCGTTGGCAGAGCGCCTTATCCGCACCGCCCGTTTCGGAGCGCTCGCCGCGCTCGATCCCAAGTCCGGTACGCCGCTGGTGACGCGCGTGGCGACGGCTACCGCGCTCGACGGCGCACCGATCATCCTTGTCTCGGGCCTGAGTGCCCATACGGCCGCGATCCTCGCCGATCCGCGTTGCGGTCTGCTGCTCGGCGAACCAGCCAAGGGCGATCCGCTGGCCCACCCGCGCATTTCGCTCACGTGCCTCGCCCGCCGCCTGGACCGAGAGGACGAGGAAGGCCGCCAGGCCAGGCGGCGCTATCTCAACCGTAATCCCAAGGGGATGCTCTATGCCGATTTCCCCGACTTCGCCTTCTTCCGTCTGGAGCCTCTTTCGGCCAGCCTGAACGGCGGATTCGGCAAGGCTTATGCGCTTGCGCCCGGCGACCTGCTTGTCGAAAGCCCCTCGGAGATCGCCGAAATCGAACAATCGGCCATCGTTCATATGAACGAGGACCATCGCGACGCGGTCCAGGCCTTGGCGCAACGTGCTTCGCGTCATCGCGGCGCGAACTGGCACATTACCGGAATCGATTCCCGCGGCCTCGACCTTGCGACCGGCGACGAAACGGCCCGCCTTCGTTTCGTGAATGCCGTTGCCACGGCTCAGGAGCTGCGTCGCGCCTTGTCGGATCTGGTCGCCGCGGCACGCGAAGGACGCTGACGCAGCGGCAGTCCATTATCGTCGGCGCGGCGTCTTGGCGGTTGCTCATTGCGAAACAATTGGTTATGAATCCTCCGTGTTTCCGCGCCCACCGGTGACGGGACTGCGGTGTCATGCCCCCTGACACTGCAAGCAGGAATGGACGACCCGATTCAGCGGGGGATATCGATGACGTACAATCTGCTTGGCCGTACGGATGATGCGGCTGCGCTGCTTGGCGCGATGGCCAACGCGCGGCGATTGCATATTCTCTGCCTGCTCATGGACGGCGAGCATTCGGTCGGTTCGCTGGCCGAAAAGGTATCGCTCAGCCAATCCGCCCTCTCGCAGCACCTGGCCAAACTGCGCGGGCTGAACATCGTCAGCACCCGCCGGCAAGGGCAGACGATCTACTACTCGTTCGCCAGCGCCGCCGCCCGCGAGTTGGTCGTCAAGCTTGACGGACTGTACAACGGCAAACACTGACGGCGCCCGAACGCGCCCTTGCACAAGGCTCCCCCGCGGTCCTATGTGTTAGCTTCGCCGTATCGGAGAAGTGCCATGGATATCGTCCTGAAGATCGAGGGTATGAGCTGCGGCGGTTGCGCCGCGTCGGTCGAAAAGGCGTTGCGCGCCGGCGGCGCAGACAACGTCAAGGTCGATCTTGCCTCTGGAAAGGCCTCGTTCAGCGCACCTGCGGGCGCAAACGCCGAGAGTTTCCGCGCCGCGGTCGACGAGGCGGGCTACGAGGCGGCAATCGAATCCAGGCCCGCCGCCTGACGCGTCCCATGACGCAGCATCTGACGTTCGACATCTCGGGCATGACCTGCGCTGCCTGTTCGGCGCGCGTGGAAAAGGTGTTGGCACGCCAGCCCGGCGTGGAAAAGGCCAACGTCAACCTCGCCCTTGAGCGCGCCGACATCGAGGTCGGACCCGGCATTGATGCCTCCGTGCTCGCCGCCGCCGTTGAGAGGGCCGGTTATTCGGCGACGCTGCGGATCGCCGATCGCGAGAAGCAGCGCGAAGCGGACCGCGCCCGCGAGGCTTCACGCGCCGCCGAGGAACGGTGGACGCTTTGGCGCTTCGTCATTTCGGCTGCCTTTGCCCTGCCGCTTGTGGTTGCCAATCTCCCGATGATGACCGGGACGGGCGCGGCACTGATGTCGCCGGTCTGGCAGGCGGTGCTGGCATCGGGCGTTCTTGTCTTCTCGGGCAGCCGTTTCTATCGCGAGGCTTTCGCCGCCGCGCGCACCGGTGGAGCCAACATGTCGACGCTGGTTTCGCTCGGCGCGACGGCGGCGTTCGGCTGGTCGCTTTGGCAGACGCTTTACGGCCACGGTCACGAGCATTTGTTCTTTGAAGCCGCCGCTGTGGTACCGACGCTGGTCATGCTCGGCAAATGGCTGGAGGCGCGCGCCAAACGCGGCGCTTCGTCCGCCCTCGCCGCACTTGCCCGGCTGAAGCCTGCAAGTGCCGAGCGGATCGTCGACGGACGGACCGAAACGGTCGATGCGGAAACACTCAGGCCCGGCGATCTCGTCATGGTCCGGCCGGGAGCCCGGGTCCCTTGCGATGGCACGATCCGTTCCGGCAGTACCGCGATCGACGAATCGCTGGTGACCGGCGAGAGCCTGCCGGTTGCGCGCACGACAGGCGATAACGTCATCACCGGATCGGTCAATGGCGACGGGGTGATCGAGGTCGAGGTCACGCGCGTCGGCGAGGATACGACGCTCGCCCGCATCATCCGCCTCGTCGAGGCGGCCCAGCTCGGCGAGGCACCGGTCCAAAAACTCGCCGATCGCGTCTCGGCCGTGTTCGTTCCGACCATCATCGTCTTGTCGCTCCTGACCTGGACCGCCTGGTGGATTGTGACCGGCGATCCGGTGGCGGGCCTTTCGCCGGCCATCGCGGTTCTGGTCATTGCCTGCCCCTGCGCGCTGGGCCTGGCGACGCCGACAGCATTGGTTGCCGGTACCGGCGCGGCGGCACGCGCCGGGATTCTGATCCGCGATGTCGAAGCGCTCGATCGCGCCCAGGCGGTCGGAGCGGTCGCCTTCGACAAGACCGGAACGCTGACGCTCGGCCATCCGCAGGTTGTTGCCACCGCCGCCATCGACGGCGACAAGGGCGAAATCCTTGCGCTCGCAGCCGCCGTCGAGGCCGGCAGCGAGCATCCGCTCGCGCGCGCCATTGTCGCCGCGGCCGGCCCCTCGGCACCGAAGGCGACAGGTATCCAGGCCCGGCGCGGCGAAGGCGTCGCCGGTAGCGTCGGCGAACGGCGGATCGCCGTCGGCGATGCGGCAATGATGGCGTCCGAAGGGATCACGCCGCAGGCGTGTTCGGCGCTCTCATCCACCTTGCCGGACGCCTCGACGGTTGCCTTCGTTGCGGTGGATGGACAATTGCGTGGCGCCATTGCCCTCGCCGACGAACCGCGGCCGCAGGCCGCCGATGCGGTTTCGGCGCTGGCGCGGCGCGGCCTGCCTTCCATGATGATCACCGGCGACAATGAACGCGTCGCGACGGCGATCGCCGCATCCATCGGGATCGACGCGGTCAGTTCCGGCGTCAAGCCGGCCAGCAAGATCGCCGCGATCAAGGCCTTCCGCGAGAAGACGGGCAAGCCGGTCGCCTTCGTCGGCGACGGCCTCAACGACGGCCCGGCGCTCGCCGCCGCCGATCTCGGCATTGCCATGTCGTCAGGGACGGAGGTTGCCCGCGAAGCGGCGGCCATCACCTTGATGCGGCCCGATTTGCGCCTTGTCGGGGACGCGCTGGAGATCGCCGCCCGGACGCGCCGCACCATCGTGCAGAACCTCGTCTGGGCCTTCCTCTACAATATCGTTGGCATCCCGCTTGCCGCCTTCGGCGTGCTCTCGCCCGTTTTCGCCGGTGCGGCGATGGCCTTTTCATCCGTCTCGGTCGTCACCAATTCGGCGCTCCTGGCGCGCTGGCGTCCCCGGCGTTCGCCGACCTGAATGGTCGAACCGATCGCAATCGGCACGGCCGACGATCCGCGCATCGCTGCATTTCGCAACATCCGCGAACGCGACTTGCGCCAGCGCGACGACACGTTCATCGCCGAGGGGCGCGTGGTGCTCTCGGTTCTGCTCTCGCAGTGCCGCTTCACTGTCGAAGCAGGACTTGTCCTCGATCGCAAGCTGCCCGGCCTTGCGGATCTTCTCGCCCACTGGCCGAACGCCGCACCGCTCTATGTAGCGCCGCGGGACGTGCTCGACGCCATCGCCGGGTTCCATCTGCACAGGGGCATTCTTGCTCTCGGCCGCAGGATATCGGCCGAGGAGCCGGGCATGCTGCTGTCGCGTCTGCCGACCGAAGCGCTGGTGGTCGTCGGTATCGGGATTGCGAACCACGACAATGTCGGCGCCATCATGCGCAATGCGGCGGCCTTCGCCGCCGACGCCGTGCTTTTTGATGCGACGAGCTGCGATCCGCTCTACCGCAAGGCAATCCGCGTTTCCGTCGGCGCCGCACTCAGCGTACCGTTCTCACACGCCGGCAGCGCACACGAGGTCCTGGAGGCCCTATCGCAGGCCGGTTTCACGTCATGGGGATTGACACCCGATGGTGCGTTTGCGCTCGCAACCGCCGTTCCGCCACAGCGGCTGGCCATCGTGCTCGGGACCGAAGGCGCCGGATTGCCCGCATCGGTCCTTCAGCGTCTGGACACGATCCGCATCGACATGCCCGGCGAGATCGACAGCCTCAACGTGGCTGTGGCCGAAGCGATCGCGCTTCACCATGTTCGCGTGATCGGCAAGGCAGGTTCGGGATCAACCCCGACCAGCTGACGCGGATTTCTGCAGGGCCTTGATGCGTTCCGCGAGGCTGGACGCCCCGCCCGATGCACCGGCCTTGTCGAGGGCAGCGTCGATCGGCGATCCTTCGCCTTCCTCTTTCGCGGCCATCGCGACGACCCGGGCGGCGAGATCGAGCACCTGCTCGCGCAACGCCGCATTGTCGGCCGACAGCCTCGCCACATCGAGGTTCAGGACATTCGTGGCACCGCGCGTACCGTCATTGGACTTGGCGGCCCCGCGCAACGCCGACAGATCGCGCCGAAGGCCTTCGATCATTACCTCGCGATCGGCAAGGCGCGTCATCGCCTTCTCGTATTTCTTTTCCAGTTCACCGGCGCGGCGTTGCGCGATACGGGTGGATGCTTCCGCTGTCTTCAGTTCCGACCGCGCGTTACGGCTGCTCCCGGCAATTTCCTTGCCGGAATCGCGCGACGCCCGAAGCTGCCCCTGAAGTTCGGCGATCTCGCCTTCCTTGTTGGTGAGTTCGATCTGCGCCGCGCCGAGCTTGAGCGCGGTTTCTTCGTGCAGATCGGCCAGTTCGGCGGTTTCGGTCGCCGCGCGCTGGGCATTGATCTCGAGGCGTTCGATGGCCTGGTTGGCAATTTTCAGCGCCGCCTCGAGCTTGGCGGCGTTCGCCTTTGCAGCGGCCAATGCGCTTTCGAGCGTGCTGACACGCTGCTCCTGCGCATCGCGCGTGCCGTCCTTAGGCGTTGTATTCCGTTGCAATCCGGAAATCTCGGTCATCAGCCGGGCCACACGGCCCCGCGAAGCCTCGAGCTTCATCTCGATCTGGCGGATCTCCATGGCGAAGGCCGCGCGCATGCGATCCTTTTCCGCCTCGATCTCGTTCATCGACAGCGGCACCGATGCGATGACGCGTTGCCGCGTCAGCCTGACCGCGCGCTGCCACAGCGCAGGCGCCATGACCAGCGCCAGCAGCGCGGCGGCCAGAAAACCAAGAACAAAGAGCAGAATGGACTGGATCACGGACTCGCCCGTCGCGAACGCGCGCGACCTTCGCATGGGCCACGCCGGTTTTTCCAGCCCCTTAGGCGTTCATGGCGGCTTTTTTTGCTGCCCGCAAGCCTTTCGTTCAGAAAGGATTCCAGGTCGGGTTCTGCGTGAGCTTGAGATAGCCCACGTTCAGACCGAGGCGTGCGCCGACGCCGGTGCGCACCGGAACGAGAACAACCTTGTTGTTTTTCAGGACGTTGAAGCCCAGTCCAGCGATCGCATAGGCAGATCCCGAAACACCGCCGAACCGCTTGTAGAGCTGGTTCACGTCCTCAAGGTTATAGACCAGCATCATCGTGCGCGAACCCGAGCCGCCGAAATCCCAACCGAGCGACGGACCCTGCCAGAAGACCTGATGGTCGCCGGCATTCTTGGTGTAGAGCGTGCCTTCGCCATAGGTCAGGCCGCCGACGATCGCGCCGCCGCCCTCCTCGCCGAGCACATAACCGTTGGGCAAGCCATAGGTGGAGAAGATCTTCTCGACGACGGTTCCCAGCCCGCCGGATGTCGAACCAAAGAAGCGGTGGCCGGAATCAACGATCTCTTCCATCGAGTAGTTGTCTGCGGCCAATGCCGGTATCGGGCCGAGCGCCGCGGCTGCCAGCGACAGCGCTACCAGGCGCGAAAAATCGCGTTTTGTCAGATACTTGGTCATGAACAGGGTCTCCGATCCTCAGGCCCACCGCAATATTCAATTGGAGAATATGCGGTAAATGTTTTTAAACCTTTAAAAAGCATGAAGATGTCGGGACCAAGGCGCCGGCCTTCGGTTGCCGCCCGGCGGAGTCGCGTGTAACCACCTCGCACGCGTTTGCTGCCGATGATTCGCATTTTCGCAGCCGTGGCGGCGTCCAGCCTGCGGCCATCAAGGATCAGGAACCATGTCGGATCTCGTCGAACTGCCCGCAGCCGATCTCGCCGCGCTTCTGTGCAGCCGCGTCTGTCACGACCTGATCTCGCCGGTCGGCGCCATCAACAACGGCCTGGAACTGCTCGACGAGGGTGGCGCGGATGCCGAGGCGATGGACCTGATCCGCCAGAGCGCCCGGAACGCCTCCGCCCGGCTCCAATTCGCCCGCATCGCCTTTGGTGCTGCCGGTTCCGCCGGCATGATGATCGACACCGGCGATGCCGAAAGCGTCGCGCGCGGCTATCTCGCCAATGAAAAGCCGGAACTGTCCTGGAGTGGCGGCCGCGCACTGCTTCCCAAGAACAAGGTGAAGCTGCTGCTCAACCTCATTCTGGTTGCCAACGCCGCCATTCCGCGCGGCGGCCGCCTTGAGGTGGCGCTTGAAAATCTTGAAACCGCGCCGCGCTTCACCTTGAAGTCGTCGGGACCATTGCTTCGCGTTCCCGCCCGCTTCCTCGAATTGCATTCCTCGGGAAGCTCAGAGGAAAGCATCGACGCGCATGCGATCCAGTTTTACTATACGCTGTTCCTTGCCAAACAGGCTGCGATGACGGTTCAGGTCCTCGCCAACGCCGACGCGGTAACCTTGATCGCAGTTTGATCGGGAAATGACACGTTAACCACGCTCCTTACCTTTGCATTTACCACTCGAGCCTAGCGTTTGCCTGTAAGCCACCCGCTGCACAGACAGGGCGCCATGACGAAACGCTGCCTGATCGTTGACGACTCCGACGTCATCCGCACCGTTGCCAGCCGCATCCTTATGCGGCGCGGCCTGCTCGTGAACGAAGCCGACCGGGCAACGCGCGCGCTTGATCTGTGTCGGGTCGACATGCCGGATCTGCTGATCGTCGATATCAAGCTGCCGGACATGGATTCGCTCGAATTTCTCCGGACATTGCGCGCCCTGCCCACGCCCCGCCGGCCGTTTGTCGGCGTGCTGATGGTCGAATTCGACCTGCCGACGCTGCTTCGCTGCCGGCGGGCGGGCGCCGATGCTCACCTGATGAAGCCGTTTACCGCCGCGCAGATGAATGCGCGCCTCGACGAGATCGAGGCCGAACGGCTCGCCAAGGCCGCCTGAGCGGAAGCCCGGCTGCCCCGGAAAACGAAAAACCCGGCGTTTCGCCGGGTTTTTTTTGAAAACTTGTTGTCCGTCAGGCGCTCGCGCGCATTTCCTCGGGCTCGCGCAGGACATAGCCGCGTCCCCAGACGGTTTCGATGTAGTTCTGGCCACCGGATGCCGCCTCGAGCTTCTTGCGCAGCTTGCAGATGAAGACGTCGATGATCTTCAGTTCCGGTTCGTCCATTCCGCCATAGAGGTGGTTGAGGAACATTTCCTTGGTCAGGGTAGTGCCCTTGCGCAGCGAAAGGAGCTCAAGCATCTGATATTCCTTGCCGGTCAGATGCACGCGCTGCCCACCTACCTCGACGGTCTTGGTGTCGAGATTGACGACCAGGTCGCCCGTGGTGATGACCGACTGGGCATGGCCCTTGGAGCGGCGGACAATCGCGTGAATGCGCGCGACGAGCTCGTCCTTGTGGAAGGGCTTGGTCATGTAGTCGTCGGCGCCAAAGCCGAGGCCGCGCACCTTGTCCTCGATGCCGGCCATGCCGGAGAGGATCAGGATCGGCGTCTTGACCTTTGACAGGCGCAACGTCCGCAGCACCTCGTAGCCCGACATATCCGGCAGATTCAGGTCGAGAAGGATGATGTCGTAATCATAAAGCTTGCCGAGGTCGACGCCTTCCTCGCCCAAGTCCGTCGTATAGACGTTGAAGCTCTCCGATTTCAGCATCAGTTCGATGCTGTGGGCGGTCGCTTTGTCGTCCTCAATCAGCAAAACGCGCATCTTATTCCCCTCTGTCCGCGTTGCCTGGCGGTTGGCCGGGCTTAACGCGGCGCCGTCGTCGCCTGAATCGAGGCTGGCACAGAATGGTTAACAAAATCTGATTCGGCAACCCTGCAGAACCTCGATTTTTTAACTCTCTGCTACACCTCATTGAATCTCATGATGAATCCTCCGCACCACATGTTAACGCAGCGCTTGAGGATTCCCTCGCAACCGATTCTGATGAATCATCTTGCGAAGCGGGCGGTTCGGACCGGTTTTTTTACCGGCCCTTAAGGCCTCCTACGTATGATTAACGATGCGCGTAAACGAATGGTTACCATACGCGCGCGTGTACGGTTCCGCTCGAGCGGCGCCAAGGCTGAGTTGGGAGTATCGAGTCATGAAGCCACGCGAGAATCTTGTCAGGCTCAAGGAGTTTCAGGTCGCCGACAGGCGACGCCAATTGAGCCAGCTCGATCTCATGATCGCCGAATTCGACCGCATGGCCGCCGAACTGGATGCGCAGATCGCATCGGAGGAACGCAAGGCCGGCATCACCGACACGGGGCATTTCGCCTATCCGACCTTCGCCAAGGCAGCCCGGCTGCGCCGCGACAATCTCCAGAATTCCCGCAACGACCTGCTGGCCCAGAAAGCCGGCCTGTCCGGATTGCTTGAGGAAGCCGAGGCGGAACTCGCCAAGGCGCAGGCAATGGATGCCCGCGACACCCGCCAGCGCGATCTTCCGGCGATGGGCCGCCGCGCGATGATCGGCTGATCGGGCCTTTCCAGGTTTCAATGCGGGCGATATGAGGCGGCCATGCACCGCCTCGCCGTCCTGCTGGTCTTCGTCGCCACGCTGTGTTTCGCCATTGGCGTCACCCAGCCCCTGCTCGCCATCGAGCGCTTCTGGCTTCTCTCCGAAACACCCTCGCTGATCGGCATCGTCGCCGGGCTCTGGACCGGGGGCGACTACCTGCTCGCCGCGCTCATCGCCCTGTTCTCGATCATTTTCCCGACGGTGAAGCTCGCGCTTCTGGCACTGTCGGCCGCCGATCCAGCCGGGCGCGAACCGCCGGCCTGGGCCAAAGCGCTGTCAAAATGGTCGATGCTCGACGTGGTGCTCGTCGCCCTGGTGATCTTCGCCGCCAAGACCAGCGGCCTTGCCACCGCCCTGACCCTGCCGGGCCTGTGGTTATTCGCGCTTTCCGTCGCCTTGACGGCGTTTGCATCGGCTTTGCTCGCCAAACGCGGCGTCTAGGGCATTTCCGGCGTCGTCTTCGCGTCGAACCCGCACGGCGTCGTCACCGCGGCGCAAAGCGGACGGTCGTATGAGCCCCCGGTTCAAAGTGGAAATGCCCCATGGCCACGGGCGTATTCCTTTCCAGCGTAAAACGGCAGGTCGAACACAGGACTTCGGTAAAGATCGCGGCCAACTCATAGGTCCAGCTGGCACCCAGACATTTGTGGTGATCGATACCGAGCGGAGCGTAGACATCGGCCGGCGGCGCACCGCTGTTGAACCTGTCCGGCCTGAAGTCGAACGGCGCCGCGAAGTTCCGTTCATCCTTGTGCGCTTCCCAGATACAGAAGCGCAGGCGCGCGCGCCGCGGGAAATAATAGCCGTCGTACACGAACGGTCTGGTCACATAACGCAGGATGGCTTCGCTTTGCTGCAACCGCAGGGTCTCACGAACGATCATCATGGCTTTCGAACGGCGTTCGACCGCGCTGCTTTGCCCGGCGAGATCATCCGCATGGTCCGGATTGCAGGCCAGATAGTGGAGAATCCAGCGCCACAGGCCATGGCTGTCGAAGCGCCCGAACTCCACCATCTGCGTCAGACAGCCGAAGGCGGTTGAGTCCAACCCGTCCGCCCTGGCGATTTCGTCAAGAACGGAGACGGGCGGAACCGCCTCGGGAACGCGGGTGGCAAGGGGTCTGGACAGTTCCTGGATCGCCCGGAACGCCTGCCTGTCCCTTTCGCGCAGCACGACCGGCGTTCCGTTTGGAACATAGGCGTCATGTGCCGCGATCAGCTTCTCCCCGGCGTCGGACAGGGGGTCGACGCCGTAGACGAGCCTGACGAGCGCGAGACTGGCGCAACGTTTGATGACCGGCGCGATCTCCCATTCCTCAACCGGCCCGTTTCGGCGTGCGAGACCGGCGATCTGCTGCCTGAAGGGTTCGTCCAGTTCGCGCAGGGCGCCCGACTGTTGAACTCTCCGGAATGCGGCGTCGAACCGCGCCCGGTAGTCGCGATGGATTTCCCCTTCCATGGCGCGGAGAAATCCGTGCTCGAACAGGCCGGTGAAATCGACCGTGTCGGCTTTCAGACCGCCCGAATGCGCCCGGATGATCTCCTTGGCCCGTGCGATGCCCAGAACGCAGATCGTCAGCTTGCCGTGGTGCCAGATTTTGAAAACCGGACCATGGGTTTCGGCGAGATCAAGCAGCCGATTCTGATCGAAATCAAGCGTCCGGTCGTTCGGAAAGAGCTGGCCCGGCGGCAATTTTGCCCGATAAAACAATGCGCTGACGCGACCGCGAAGCTGCGCGGACCGCAACTTGAATACGTTCAATTCACGTCGGAGCATGTCCCATCACCGGAAGGCAGGACTATTCCCCAGGGGCCGGGCGATCGCAAGCGGAAGTGCTCGGTCCCAAACCGAAAAGCGGTCCTTTCGGACCGCTTCTCAAATCCCGTGCCATTCCGGCGGCTTAGTGCCGATACTGCTGGATTCGTGTCGTCCGCAACCCTGCCAGCCCGAACTCGTCAATCGAAGCCTGCCATGACAGGAATTCCTCGAGCGTCAGCCGATAGCGGTTGCAAGCCTCCTCGAGGCTCAGAAGCCCGCCCCGTACTGCCGCGACGACCTCCGCCTTGCGGCGGATGACCCAACGCCGCGTATTCGCAGGCGGAAGGTCGGCAATCGTCAACGGGCTGCCATCGGGGCCAATGACATACTTTACACGCGGTCTTACCAATTCGGTCATTGTACTCTCTACACTCAAAGACCCAATCGAAGGCAGGATAGGCCGACAGCTTTAAGAATTGCCTAAATTCCGCCACCCTTGTTTTAGCCGCTGAATTGATGGCGCGGCCGGCGGCACTGCCCTATATAGGCAGGACAACGCGCTGCCCGATGACCATGCCCGAACGCAACAGCCTCGACCTTCCGATGCGACCCGCCGACACGCGGGTGGTTGTCGCCATGTCCGGCGGCGTCGACTCCTCCGTCGTCGCGGGCCTGCTCAAGCGCGAAGGCTACGATGTCGTCGGCATTACTCTCCAGCTCTATGATCACGGTGCGGCTGCCCATCGCGCCGGTTCTTGCTGCGCCGGGCAGGATATCGAGGACGCCCGGCGCGTCGCCGCCTCACTGGCCATCCCGCACTATGTTCTCGACTACGAGGAAAGGTTCCGCGAGGCGGTCATCGACCCCTTCGCCCAGTCCTATGCGGCGGGCGAAACCCCGATCCCCTGCGTGGCGTGTAACCAGACGGTCAAGTTCGCTGATCTGCTTGAGACCGCGCGCGAACTTGGCGCCCACGCGCTTGCCACCGGCCACTATGTGCGTTCCGCGCCTGCGGGCGCCCATCGCGCCCTCTTCCGTCCCCGCGACGCCGACCGCGACCAGAGCTATTTCCTATTCGCCACCACGCAGGACCAGCTTGACTTCCTGCGCTTTCCGCTTGGAGCGCTGTCGAAGCCCGAGGTTCGTGCCATCGCCGCCGAAATGGGGCTGGCCGTCGCCGACAAGCAGGATAGCCAGGATATCTGCTTCGTGCCGGAAGGCCGTTATGTGGATGTGATCACCCGGCTGCGGCCTGATGCCGCCACGCCCGGCGACATCGTCCATATCGATGGCCGCGTGCTCGGCCGCCACGACGGCGTCATGCGCTACACGATCGGCCAGCGTCGCGGTATCGGCGTCGCCGCAGGCGAGCCGCTCTACGTCGTCCATATCGACCCGGACAACGCCCGTGTCGTCGTCGGACCGCGCACCGCGCTCGAAACCCGCCGCGTGCACCTGCGCGACGTCAACTGGCTCGGCGACGGGCGTATCGGAGACGCTGCGGTCAACGGCCTGGAAATCCTTGCCAAGGTGCGGTCGACGCGGGCGGCGCGCCCGGCGGTGCTCCACGCGGCGGACGGTGACGTCTGGGTCGACCTGACCGAAGGCGAGACCGGCGTCGCGCCGGGCCAGGCCTGCGCCTTCTACAGTGAGGACAACGACCGGGTGCTCGGCGGCGGCTTCATCGAACGGTCGGAACGCGCGGCGACCGCCGAAGCGATGCTGCGCCGGCTTGCCGCGCCGCATGTAGCGGCGCGCTGAGCTCAGTTCTTGACGTGGGTCACTGTTCCGGCGGTGAGGATTTCAAGGACCCGGATCGCCTCATCGCCTCCGGTGCGCGGCTCTGACCGCGTTTCCACGCAGGAAAGGAAATGCTGCAATTCGCGTGTCAGCGGCATGCCCTCTCCCACCGGCACATAGGACGGTTCGTTGGCGGTAAACGCCCACTGGCCCGAATCCTGCCAGACCGCATGACGGTAGACCGCCAGCTTTTTCGACCAGGGCTCGACATCGTCGAACACCGCCATCGCCTTGGTGCCGACGACGGTCAACCGCCTCTCGCGGTAGGGATTGAGACGTGAAGCAAACAGGTGACCGCGCACGCCGCCGGGAAACTGCATGTGCAGGTGGGCGAAATCCGACAGGTGATCGAGAACCGCCGCTCCTTCGCCGCGTACTTCGGTTGGAGCCGCGCCGGTGATCGCCAGGATCATCGACAAATCGTGCGGCGCCAGATCCCACAACGCATCGTTTTCGGTGTGGAATTTTCCGAGCCCGAGGCGGTGCGAATGGATGTAGCGCACGTCGCCGAGTTCGCCGGCGTCGACCAGCCCCTTCAAGGTCTCGAAGGCGGGATGGAAGCGCAGCACATGCCCGACCATCAGGATGCGCCCCGCGGCCTTTGCCGCTGCCACGGTGCGGCGCGCGTCGGCGACCGTCAGCGCGATCGGCTTCTCGATCAGCACATCCTTGCCCGCCTCGATCATCCCGATGGCGGTTTCGGCGTGGAACTGCGGCGGCAGCGCCAGGACAACCGCGTCGATATCGGCACGCGCCGCCAGATCGTCGGGCGCAATGGCCGCGCATCCGTACTCGACCGAGAACCCCTCTGCGCGGGCGGAATTGATGTCGGAAACGGCCGCAAGGGCCCCGAGCCCATGAACGGTGCGGATGTGATTGCTGCCCCAATACCCGCAACCAAGAACGGCAATGCGCGGCGCCATGAAAATCCGTCTAACGCGATTTTCGCGGATGCTTAGCCCTGCAGCGTCCGGAACTCAACCCCGGCCTTCGGCGCATGGCCATCCCGCCGCGTTTCCGCGTCGTTTTGAGCCCTAACGGGCCTGCGCATTCGCTTGACAGGCGGCAACCGCCGCTCCTATATCCCGCCAGCCTTTTCAGGGCCTCAGGGCCGACGCGGCAGGACCGGTCGCGGACAAGAATGGGGCGGAGTAGCTCAGTTGGTCAGAGCAGAGGAATCATAATCCTTGTGTCGGGGGTTCAAATCCCTCCTCCGCTACCACTCTCTCCCGATATTAGCCGAGCATTTTTCCGGCCCGCGCCACGGAACGAGGCCTTCATGCCATACGACTTGGAAAGCTACGGCTTGAGCACCAGGGACCCCGTGCTCTGCCCGCTTTCGAGAAGGCGATGGGCTTCCGCTGCCTGCGCGAGCGGAAACACCCGGGGTTGCTCGATGACCAGCATGCCGACGTCGAGTGCGTCCAGAAGACGGCGCGTCTGCAGGCGCATCAGGTCGCGCGTCGCGGTGTAGTGACCGTAGTTCGGCCGAGACAGGGTGACGGAGCGCGAGGCCAGCGACCCGATATCCCGCGCGCCGATATCGCCCGACGCCTGGCCATAGCTGACAAGGTGGCCGCGCAGCGCCAATGCGGCAACGGAAAACTCGAAACTGTCGCGGCCAACCGCGTCATAAATTACATCGGCGCCGCGACCCTGGGTGATCTCCATGACCGTCTCGACGAATTCCCGCCCCCGCCCGACAATCACCTCATGCGCCCCCAGAGCGCGGGCGCGGCCGGCCTTGTCATGCGTGGAGACCGTCGCGATCACTCGTAGTCCGAGCGCGCGCGCCCACTGGACCAGCAGCGAGCCGACGCCTCCGGCCGCGGCATGGACAATGGCGGTCTCGCCTTCGCGGGCGGCATGGACATCATGCAGGAGGAATGCGGCGGACACGCCCTTGAGCAATCCGGCTGCGGCGCGTTCGTCCGTCAGCGCCGCGGGCATCGGCATGACCAGTTCCGCCGCCATCGTGCGTTCGGAAGCATAGGCGCCGGTCGGTGCACAGGCATAGGCGACGCGATCGCCCGACCTTAGCTCGCTGACATCCGCGCCGACGTCGATGACCTCGCCCGCCGCCTCCATGCCCGGGATGCCCGGCGTCCGGATCAGGTCGAAATAGCCGCTGCGCGAATAAATATCGATGAAGTTGACGCCGATGCAGGTCTGGCGGATCCGCACCTCGCCAGGGCCCGGCGGCGGCACCTCGACCTCGCGGTATTCGAGCACTTCGGGACCGCCGTGACGCTGCATGACGATTGCCCGCGCCGGATGGGTGGCGGTCGAAACGCGAGCCGGTACCGGCTCCGGGGTCCATCGGGGCGTTGGGCCGGTCGAACGTTCGAGACGAAGCACGGCCGCCGCCGCCCGATCCCCGGCGCCTCCGCGGCGCAGCCATGTCTCGAGCCCGCGCATGCCGGCGCGGTAAATGTCCTTTGCGACCAGCGATACCAGTTCGCCTTCGCGCCCTGGCGGCGTGCGGAACCGCGACTCCCATGTCCAGAAGGTCTGTCCCGTCTCCGTGACCGGCTTCAGCGTGACCGTGGCAACGTAGTCGAACAGCGGGATCGGCGACTCGAGCAAGCAGTAGGTGAAGGAGCGGGAGCGATCGTCGAGGCGGATCAGCTGTTCGCGCAGGAAGCCGCCATCCTTCAGCGAAAACGCCCGGACCGCGCCGACCTCGTCGGCGGAATGGTCATCCTCGATGCGGCTCGCCGCGATCGCCGGATGCCAACGGTCGTGGCTGTTGAAATCGCGCAGGACATGCCAGGCCTCGTCAACGGGCACATCAAGGACAGCGGATTCACGAACCTTCGCCATGCGCGGTCAGTTTCGATGCCCAGCCATCTGCTGCTTGAGCATGGCGAAGGCAGCGGCGAATACACCGGTGCCGATCTGGCGGACCAGTTCATCCTCGCGGCCGAGCGGGCAATCGAAATCCGCGGTCCATTCGGCAAAGGCGGCATTGCCGTCCGTGACCGGAGTGACCGACAAGGTCGCAACGTAATTTTCCACGCCCATCGGGCTTTCGAGGATCGCGTAGGTGCAGCTCATGTCGTAGTCCGACAGGGCAAGCAGCTGCTCACGGATTTTACCCCCGTCCCTGAGCGTGAAGTTGCGGATGCAGCCGACCCTGTCGGAGGGTTGCATCTGCTCGATGCGGCTGTCTGCTACGAAAGGCGTCCAGCGCGGCAGACCGTTGAAGTCGCGGACGCGGTCCCACACGGCGGAGGCCGGGGCATCGATCACAGTGGAGACATAGACATGCGCCATGGACGGTCCTCAGCGGTCGCGGTCGTCATCATCTGACGCCCCGCCACCCTTGCCTGCCTTCTTGCCTTCCGCCCGACCGACCAGATTGGCCATGTCCTTGGCGTCTCGGAGCACATCGGTCATCCGCCCCATCGATCCCCCTTCGATGCCGATCTCCTTCATCAGGTTGTCGATCATCGGCGCCTGCACGCGGTAGCGCAGCGCCGAGTCGATCACCTCGTCGGTGATGTTCTTGCGCGCGCTGTCGCCATTGGCGCCCATTCCGTCCACATGCAGGATCTTGATGCCTTCGATCTTTTCCATCGGGCGGACGCTTTCGCGCACAATGCCTTCCAGCCGCTCCAGCAGCTTCTCGCGGATGCGGGCCTGGCGCGCCGGTTCCGACAGCGTGTTTTCCGACTCGTTGAGGGCCTTCTGTCCCTGGGCGTCGACCTTGTAGCGTTCGGCGGCGGCAAGGGCCGCGACCTTCTCGGCCTCGGCCTGGGCAAGCGCGGCGATTTTCTGCGCCTCGGCGAGGCTCTTGGCGACCTTCATTTCCGCCTCGGCCTTGGTCGTGGCGCGGACCGCTTCGGCCTCGGACTCGCGCTGCGCGGAGATGAGGTCGATCAATTTCCGGCGCTCGGCGACTTCTCTCTCCCGGGCGGTGAGCGTCTGCTCCTCGGCCTGCACGGCCTTGGCACGAACGGCAGCCGCGGCCGTGAGCGCGGCGGAACGTTCCTGGGACTTCTTGGCGATCTCGATGGCCTTGTCCATCTCCGCCATCTCGATCTGCCGGTCGCGGTTGATGCCGGCCGAGCGGATTTCACGCTCGTTGAGGATACGCGCTTCCGCGACCGCGCGTTCGGTTGCAAGGCGCGCGCGCTCGACCTCCTCGCGCATGCCGATTTCGGATTCCTCGAACGCCTGGCGCTTCGACAGCTGCAACGCATCGAGGGTCTTCTCGCGTTCGATGCGGATCCCGTCCAGTGTCTTGTCCTGGGTGATGCGTTCCGCCTCCGTCATCTGGGCCTGGATGATGTCATTGCGCTGCCTCTCGGCTTCGGCGGTCGCAAGGTCGATGGACTTTTCTGCGACCGCGATCTGGCGGTCGAGCGCATGCATCTCGATCGCCTTCTCGCGCGCGATCTCCAGCTTGCGGGCCTCGAGTTCGCGCTGGATGCGCGCCTTTTCCAGTTCCAGCTCGAGTGCGATCTGTTCGCGCTCGGTCTTTTCGCGAGCCTTCATCTCCACTTCGTCAATGGCGCGCCGACGGGCGATCTCGCGCCGCTGCGTGTCCTCCTCCGATTTGATGCGCTCCTCCGAAATGGCTCGCTCCTGGGCCAGACGCGCCTTCTCGACCGCCTCGCGCGCCGCAAATTGCGCCTGTTCGGATTCCTGATCGCGCTGCGCCCTTTCGCGCACAAGTTCGGCACGCTGCTCGGCGCGACGGATTTCCAATTCGCGCTCCTGTTGCAGGCGGGCATATTCCTGGTCGCGGTCGATCTCGTAGACCTGCTTCTGCGCCGTCAGGTTCTGGTTGCGGATCTCAACCAAAGTACGCTGCTCGATCTCGTTGCGCATCTTGCGCCGCGCCTCGATCGATTCCGTAATCTGCGTGAGACCTTCCGCGTCGAACGCATTGGAGGGATCAAAATATTCAAGGCCCGTCTGGTCGAGATCGACCACCGCGACCGATTCCAGTTCAAGGCCGTTGCCTGTGAGGGATTCGGCGGCCAGCTCGCGAACGGCCTTGGCGAATTCGTCGCGCTGTTCATGCATCGCCTCAAGCGTCATGCGCGCCGCGACCGTGCGCATCGAAGACGCGAACTTGCCTTCCAGAAGGCTGCGCAGACCGTCGTCCTGCATGGTCAGGCGCCCGAGCGTCTGTGCCGCGGTCGCCACGGCCTGGCGCGACGCGCCGACGCGCACGAAAAACTCGGCTTCGATATCGACGCGCATCCTGTTGCGGGTGATCAGCGCGTTTTCATGCTGCCGCGTCACGTCGATCCGGATAACGTTCATGTTGACCGGCGTGATTTCGTGCAGCACCGGAATGACCAGCGCGCCTCCGTTGACAACAACCTTTTCGCCCAGGAATCCGGTTCGCACGAACGCGATATCCTTGGTCGAACGGCGGTAGAGCCAGCGCAGGACATAGACCGCGATCACGATCGCGATGACGAGAAGGATCAGCCACAGGAGCGCCGTTCCCAATACTTCGCCAGTCATTGTCTTCCTCCCTAGAAACCTCGGTGACCCGGCGTCAGCCTCAGAAAGTCACTGCCTTGAACTTGCGTGTCTGTTCGGTGAGCGCGACCTCGGTCGGCAGCCGCTCCATCGAGGACGCACCGTAGAAGCCGTGGCAATTCTTCGTCCGGTTGAGCACGTAGCTCGCATCCTCCGGCGAGGAGACCGGGCCGCCATGGACCAGAATGATCACGTCCTTGTTGAGCTTCAGCGCGGCATCGGCCCAGCGGTCGACGATGGCCGGGCAGTCTTCCAGCTTCAGGGCGGTCTCCGCCCCGATGGAACCGCCGGTCGTCAGCCCCATGTGGCAAACGACGATGTCGGCGCCAGCTTTGGTCATGGCCGCCGCCTCGTCCTCGTTGAAGACGTAGGGCGTCGTCAGCAGATCCATGGAATGGGCCAACCGGATCATGTCGACCTCCAGCCCGTAGGACATGCCGGTCTCTTCGAGGTTCGCCCGGAACGTCCCGTCAATCAGCCCGACGGTCGGAAAATTCTGCACTCCGGCAAAGCCCACGTCCTTCACCTGCCTGAGGAAGTGGGGAAAGATGCAGAAGGGATCCGTGCCGTTGACACCGGCGAGCACCGGCGTGTGTTTGACCACGGGCAGGATTTCGCGCGCCATGTCCATGACGATGTCATTGGCGTTGCCATAGGCCATGAGGCCCGACAGCGACCCGCGCCCGGCCATGCGGTAGCGGCCGGAATTGTAGATGACGATCAGATCGATCCCGCCCTGCTCTTCGCATTTTGCCGAAAGACCCGTCCCCGCGCCGCCGCCGATGATCGGCACCCGCCTGCGCTTCATGTCCTGAAGTCGCTCCATGATCGCCTTGCGTTCGAACCTGGACACTATGCCGTTCTCCTCAAGGGTTTGCAGATTGACAGGAAGGCGCTGACAAGCGCGTTCGAAAACGCCTCGTCATTGATGTTGGCGTTGACCCGCACGATCCTGCGGCGAGAGGTCTGGCGCACGGTCGCTTCGAGGGCGTCGAACAGCGCCTTGTCGGCGGCGGGGTCGTGGAAGGGCCCGCCAGGCTTGTCGAGAATGGACACGCCACCCTCCGGGATCAGGAAAATCGCCGGGCCTTCCATCCGGTTCATCCGCTGGCCGATCCACTCGCCGAACGCCCGGTTCTCCTCGGGCGTCGTGCGCATCAGTGTCACCGACGGATTGTGGATGACGAACTTCCGGCTGGAGAATTTCTCCGGCACGGTGTCCCGCGGGCCGAAATTGACCATGTCGAGCGCGCCCGCCGATCCCACCCAGGGCAACCCGGTATCGATCGCGGCGCCAAAGCGGTTCTCGTCGGCGGGGAAGACTCCGCCGACAATCATGTCGGCGACTTCCGTGGTCGTCACGTCGACGAACCCGGCCAGAAGGCCGGATTGCCCGAGCGCCTCCATGGCGCGGCCGCCGGTGCCCGTCGCGTGGAAGACCAGGCAGTCGAAATCGGCTTCGAGCGCTCGCGAGACCGCCTGGACGCACGGCGTGGTGACGCCGAACATCGTCATGCCCAGCGCCGGGCGGGCGGTGGCTCGCCGCGCCATCATCTCCGCACCGCTCGGCAGCCGGGCGATCATGCCGGCCAGCGCGTGGGCGGCATTCGCCAGCACGCGCTCGGTGATCTGGTTGAGACCCTGCACGTCGGCGACCGAGTGGAACATGTTGATGTCCGTCGCCCCGACATAGGCCCGCGTGTCGCCGGCGGCGACCGTCGAAACCATGATCTTGGGGATGCCGACCGGAAGCACCCGCATGCCGGCCGTCGCAATCGAGGTGCCGCCCGAACCGCCCGCCGAGATGATGCCGCCGATATCGCGTTCGCGCGCCATCCAGTTGGCAAAGGCTTCAGACATCGCCGAAACCGACCGTCCACGGTCGTTGGTGAAGACCGCATTGGTGCCGCCGGGATGCATCGCAGCCACCTGCATCGGTATGACGTCGCAGCGCGACGGTCTGCCGGAGGTCGACAGGTCGACGGTCTTGACCCGGACGCCGAGCTTTTTCAGCGCGTCGGCGACGTAGCCCAGTTCGCGCGCCTTGGTGTCGAACGTTCCGGCAATGATCGCGGTACGCCCGACGCGCTCGGCAAAGGGGATGTTGAACACGCGCTTCGCGACGTCTTCGGGGCGATTGGCCTCCACGGCCGCTTCGCGCAGGCTGCTGGCCGGCAGGCCCCAGCGGTTCGGCATCGCCTGCAGCGTCTGGATGTTGCCGGACGGGCGCAGGGCGCCGCCGGAAACGCCGCGTTCCACCTGGTAGACCTGCGCGATCAGGTCGCTGGCGGGCACATGGGAACCGGGATCGGGAGGTGCGATATCGTCCTCGTGGCGGCCGACACCGAGCAGGCGCTGCTGGAGGTCGCGGTCGCCGGCGAGAACGGAGGCCTCCATGATCCGGTTGATCCGACCGTTGACCATGATGGCGACGGAATCCGACACCTCGGTCGCAACGCCGATGTTCTGCTCGATCAGCAGGATGGCCATTTCGCCTTCCTCGGCGAGATCGACCAGCATCCGCTCGACCTGCTCGACGATGACCGGCGCAAGGCCCTCCGTCGGTTCGTCCATGACGAGGAGTTGCGGATTGGCGAGGAGCGCGCGCGAAATCGCCAGCATCTGCTGCTCGCCTCCCGACAATTGCGACCCGCCATTGCTGCGCCGCTCTGCCAGTCGGGGGAAGGTCTGGTACACCCGTTCCGGCGTCCATGAGGCGTCCGGCGAACGCGAGGCGACAAGGCGCAGATGCTCGTCGACCGTGAGGTTCGGCCAGACCCGCCTGCCCTGCGGCACATAGGCGATGCCGGAGCGGTAGATCTGGTGGGGTTCCAGTCGGGAAATCTCGCGGCCGCGAACGCGGATGGTCCCGGAACGCGCCTGCTTCAGCCCGGCGATGGTGTTGCACAGGGTGGTTTTACCCATGCCATTGCGGCCGACCACGCTCATGACGCCTTTTTCCAGGGTCAGAGACACGCCCTGAACCACATGCGCCTCGCCGTAATAGACGTGCAAGTCCTCGATGACGAGGGCGGCCTTGGCGCTTCCGGAACGCTTCTCAGCCATGACCGCCTCCCAGGTAGATCCGCTGGACCTCGGGATCGGTCTCGATCTCTTCCGGCTTGCCCTCCTTGAACAGGCGGCCATTGTGCATCATCGAAACATATTCGGAGACGCGAAGCGCGACATCGAGATCATGCTCGATGATGATGTAGCCGATGTGCCTCGGCAGCGCGTTCAGGATCTCGATGAGATCGCGCCGTTCGGCCGGCGATAGGCCCGCCGCGGGCTCGTCGAACAGGATGAAGCGCGGTGCGCCGGCAAGTGCCAGCGCGATTTCGAGCTGTCGCTGCTGGCCATGCGAAAGCGTGCCGACCAAAAGGTCGATCTCGCGGTCGAGATGCACGGCATGGATAATCGATTCCGCCTGCGCCATCGCGCCGTCGGACGGTGTCGGCCGCAGCAGCGAGAAGCGCCGGCTAGAGACGCCACGACACGCCAGATAGACCGAATCGCGAATGCTCAGGTTCATGAACAACTGCGAGATCTGGTAGGTCCGCCGGATGCCGCGGCGGATGCGCTCGTAGGGAGGCAGCTCGGTGATGTCCTCGCCGAAAAACCGGATGGAACCCGAACTCGGCAGGAAATCCCCGGTGATGGCGTTGAACAACGTCGTCTTGCCGGCCCCGTTCGAGCCGAGTACGGCGCGCCGTTCGCCCGCCGCGATTTTCATGTTGATTCCGGAGAGCGCGACAAGCGCACCGAAATGCCGGCCGACATTGTCGAGTTCCAGCGCGTGTGCGCCGGTACCCTGCAATCTCGAAGCGGCAATGCTGACGGCCATCGTCGCGCTCTCCGGTCCTGACTGCCTTATTCGCAGCTCGGGTTTTCGCGGCTGACCGCGCCCAGCGCGCGGAAGTCAGCCTCGGGGATGCCGAGCGTCTGGTTCACCTGCGGCGTCACCTTGATCATCTTGTTGAGCAGGTTGCCGTCGGCGCCTTCCGTCACTTCCGTCAGGAAGATGTCGGCGATGGCGTTGCGGTTGGCGTCAATCGACACCTTGCCTGTCGGGGTCTCAAAAGAGAGCTTCGCCAGTGCGTCGCGGTATTTCGTTCCGCCGTCCGCCAGGTCGCCGTTCACCTCGTTGAGGGCGAGCAGCGCCGCCTTCATGTTGATGTAGTAGGCATGGGCGAACAGCGACGGCGACGGGAACGCCCCTTTCTGCTTCTTGTAGGCGTCGACGAAGGCGAGCCACGCCGGCGAATCGTTGGTGTCGGCGGTTGGGCCGGCGGCCGGCGTGCCGACCAGCACGTCGCGCAGCTTGCCCTTCGACGTCAGCACGGTCTGGTCGACGGTGATCGAGCCACCGATCAGCGGCGCCTGTCCGCCGGCCTGCTGGTACTGGGTGAGGAAGTTGACCGCGTCGGCGCCGCCGAGCGCCACATAGATGGCGTCCACATCATCCGGAATCGCCGCGATGACCGACGAGTAGTCCTTGTTGCCGATCGGCACCCAGGACTTCGACGGCACCTTGCCGCCGGCCTTGCAGAACTCGGCCATGAAGCCGAACACCTGCGTGTAGGGGAAGGAATAGTCTTCCGCCACCGTGGCTACCCTTTTGTACCCCTTGTCGTTGAAGGCGTAGGTGCCGAGGCCGGCCATCCACTGAGCGCCGTCGGTGGAGAAGCGGAAGAAGTTCGGCGCAGGATCGCGGAAGGTCGTGTCCTGTGCCGCCGACGAGCCGTTGATGAAGGTCACGTTCGGCTGCGTCTTGGCGTATTCCTTGACCGCGATGCCTTCGTCGCCCGAGAGCGGACCGACAAGGATCTTGACGCCGTCCTGCTCGACGAGCTTGCGCGCGGCGCGCACGGCGCTGTCGGGCGAGGCGTCCGAAGAGCCGCGAACGAGCTCGATGTCCATGCCGCCGGCCTTGCTGCCGAATTCGTCCAGCGCTGTCAGCGCGCCGCGCTCGCCGTCCTCGCCCAGCACTGTGAAGGCGCCTTCGAACGTGGCGAGTACGCCGATCTTGAGGGCCTCGGCCTGGGCGAGCGTTACGGCCGGCGCCGTGAGGCCGGTGGCAAGCGCGAGGGTCAACAAAGTCCGTCTGGTAATGCTCATGTCAGTCCTCCCATGGAAACCATTCTCAAACCCCGGATTTTTCCGATCCCGGGTTCCATTCATCCCGGTCCGGATTCGGTTTGATCCGATCCCAGAGGCCGAGAATTCCGTCCGGCGAAAGAAACACGATCGCCAGGAAAAACAGTCCGATCAGCGTGTTGAAACGCTCCGCGCCGACGATATCGATCGCGAAGGTCTGGATCAGCACCACGACGACCGCGCCGATGAACGGCCCGATCGGGTGGCGAAGCCCGCCGATGATCGCGATGATGAGGATGTTGATCGACGGCCCGACCGCGATCGATCCAGGCGAGATGCGCCCGTTGAACCAGGCCAGCAGCACGCCCGCCGCCCCGGCGATCACCCCTGCCAGCCACCAGGCGAACACCTTGTGCGCGGTGACATTGAAGCCGAGTGCACGCATGCGCCGCGGATTATCGCGAATGGCCTGCAGCGTCAGACCGAACGTCGACCGCGCACCGTAGAGTACCAGCACATAGGCCACGACGGCATTGGCGAGGCAGAAATAGTAGAACGGCAGCGGATCGCGCCAGTAGACGCCCCAGAATTCGGGCGCACGCAGCCCCGTATAGCCGGGAAAGCCGTTGAACAGGGCGTAGTTCTGCTGCGTGAAATAGAAGGATGCCGTGGCGATCGCCAGCGTGATCATGATCGTGTAGATGCCTTCGGTGCGCACCGCAATCCAGCCGAAGATCGCCGACAGGAGCGAGGCGAGCACGATCGCCATCGGTGTGAAGACCCACCACGGCCAGTTGAAGCCGTGGACGCCCGAATTGTTTTCGCCGAAAATCGCCACGATGTAGGCGGCCGAACCGGCGATCGTGATCTGCGCCAGGCTCACCATGCCGCCATAGCCGGCGAGGACCATCAGCGACAACGCGATCATGCCGAGGATCAACGAGTAGCCGCCGATCTGGGTCAGGAAGAAATCGGACGCCAGCGCTGGATAGACCAGGAGGAAAAGTGCGAGCAGCGCATGTGCCGGTGTGGCGAATTCGCTCCACGTCGCGCTCATGCGCGCGCCGGTCAGGTCCAGTCGTGCCGCGCTCATGACGGTTTCCCCATGATGCCTTGGGGACGGATGGCGAGCGTCAATACCATGATCACGAAGGTGAGCACGACGCCGTAGGTCGGGAAGTAGACGAGACCGATCTGCTCGGCGAGCCCGATGATCAGGGCCCCGATCGCCGCGCCCGTGACCGAGCCCATGCCGCCGACGATCACCACGACCAGCGAGGCGAGCAGGTAACGGACATCCTCGCCGGGCGCCACCGACAACGCCGAGCCCCCGACGACTCCGGCGAAACCGGCCAATCCCGCGCCGATGGCGAACACCGCGGCGAAGACCAGATGGACATTCTTGCCCGAAGCCGAGAGCATTTCGCGGTCGTCGACGCCGGCTCGGATCATCATGCCGATGCGGGTGCGGTTGAGCATCAGCCAGAGCGCGATGCCGATCAGGATCGCGACCGCGAGCACGATCAGCCGGTAGAAGGGATAGGTCAGGTAGACCGCCGTCCCGCCGGACCGGTAGGCGGTCACGAATGGCAGCTTGACCGCGCCGTCGAGCCAGTCGGGCAGGATGAATTGGTAGGTCGTGCCGGTCCAGACCGCCAGCATCAGGTCGGCGGCCACGATGGAGATGCCGATCGTCACCAGGGTCTGGCGCAGGTCGTTGCCTTCAAGCCGGCGGAAGACAACGATCTGCATCACCAGGCCGACGATGGCGAGCACGACAAAGCCGGCCACGACGCCGAGCAGCCAGTACCCCGTGCGGTCTGCCACCTCGTAGCCGATGTAGGCGCCGAGCAGATAGAGCGAGCCATGCGCCAGATTGACGTTGCGCATCAGGCCGAAGACCAGCGTGAAACCGCTGGCCACCAGGAAATAGAGGCCGGCCAGGGTGAGCCCGTTCAGCACGGCGCTGAGAAACGCCTTCTTCGAAATCAACACCGCATTGAGCCATTCCGGCCACTGTGCGAAGAAGAGCCACGCCACCAGTGCCAGCACCAGCAGACCGAACAGGGCCCAGCCCTGCTGCCGGCTGATGGAGCCGGCCTGCTGCAGCATTTCCCGCCTGGTGTCGGTGGCGTCGACCATGTCCGCCTCAGGCAATCAGGCGACGGCGGGATTCGTTCATCCGCGGCGCCTTGTGGAACTTGCCGTCCTTCATGATCGCCAAGAGGCGGTTCCGGTCCTGCAGGATGCGGACGTCGGCCAGCGGATCGCCATCGACCAGCAGCAGATCGGCAAGGTAGCCCTCCTTGATCATGCCGAGTTCGTTGCCCATGCCCATGATCTGCCCGCCATGTTTGGTGGCCGCCTGGATCGCCTCCATCGGCGTGAAGCCCAGCACCTCGACAAAGGTCTGGATGTCCTTCGCGTTGGTACCTTGTGGCGTCCACGCAAATCCGTAGTCGCCGCCGATGCAGATGCGGATGCCGCGCCTGTGCATCCTCTTCATCGTGTCGATGCACGCTTCCAGTTCGCGCTCGTAGAGCATGGTAACCGGCGAGCCGGGCTTGATGCCCCACTCGGCGGCGTGACGGGCTGTGTTGATCAGCCACGCAATGCCCGGCGCGACGAAATGCTGGTCCTTTGCCGCCTCCAGCATGTCGAGCGCTTCCTCGTCGCAGAACGAGGCGTGGTAGATGTTGCGGATGCCGTGACGCACGCACTGCTTGACGGAGTTGGCCGAGCGCGCATGGGCGGACAGCACCCGGTTGCGGCACTTGGCTTCCTTCACCGCCATCGCCACCTCCTCCTCCGACATCGGCGTTTCCTCAGCGCCCATGCCGGTGATCTCCTCGCCCGAGAGGTTGAGCTTGATGGAATCGACGCCGTACTTGATCAACGTGCGCACCACGCGGCGGATCTCCTCCGGCCCGGAGACGACGATGCCGAGATTGAGGCCTTCATGCGGAATGTGGGAGGGAGCGGAATCGCCGAGGCCGCCCACGGTGGTGATCTCGGGACCGGCGGCGAGGTAGCGCGGACCGGGAAAACGGCCCTCATTGATGAAGCGCTTGGCGACAACATCGAGGCGCGGCTTCGCCGCCGCTGCCCCGCGCCCGGCGGTGAACCCGGCGTCGAGAACCAGCTTGGCCATCTCCATCGTGACCAGCATGTGCTCTTCGGGCTCCATCAACTGGATCGGCTCGATGCCCGGCGCGTTATTCCACGACAGATGCAGATGCGCGTCGATCATGCCGGGCATCAACGATGCGCCCATGCCGTCGATGACGGTCGCGCCGCCGTAGGAGGACGGGGCGCCGAAGCGGGACGAGCCGCGCGTGATCGACTTGATGCGATTGCCCTGCACGAGCACGTCGCCGGAATAGGGCAATTCGCCGGTGGCATCGAGGATGCGCACATTGGTGAAGAGAACCGATCCGTTCCCATGCATCACGTCCGTCATGATCCACTCCCTTTTCGCAATTGGCCCCTGCTGCCCGGCCCGCTCAAGAATTCATGCCTTCGCGCAGAAAGGCCCGGATGACGTCTCGGCACTCCGCCGGCTTTTCCAGGGGCGTCCAATGCCCGCAGCCGGCAAGGATCCGAACCTGGGCCCGGCGCAATTCCTCACCCAGCTGATAGGCCACACCCGGTGGGCCGATGGCATCTTCGTCGCCGGTGACCACCATTGTCGGGCACACTATCGCGGCCGCATCGGCGCGCGTCGCGACGGCAAGCGCCTCGCAGGATTTGGCGAAACCGTCGCTGTCCTGGCGCATGTGGCTTTCGCGAACGAAGGCGAATGCCGCCGAAGCGACATCGGCGGAACCCGCGGCAAGGCCGGCCGGCGTCACCTGGTTCGCCACCGCGACCATGCCCTTGGAGCGCGCCAGCGCGGCGCGGGCGCGCAACCGTTCGCGCCCGGCTTCCGCCGGTTCGATGATCGGGCCGAACAGGAGCAGGCTGCGCACCAGTTCTGGCCGGGCGGCGGCAAGATGCTGAGCGACGAGCGTGCCGAAGGAGTGGCCGATGACGTGAACACGAGCGAAGCCGAGCTGGTCGGCGAGAAGGCCGAGCGACGACACGATCAGCGCGACGTCGATCGGCCCCTCCGGTACCGGCGAACGCCCGGCGCCGGGCAGATCCGGCCGGATCACGCGCATGCCGGAAAGCGCCCCCATAACCGGCTGCCAGGTATTCGACGTCGCTCCGAGTCCGTGGATCAGCAGGACCGGTTCGCCACCGCCTTCGTCCTCGACCGCCATGCCGGCAATGAGGCCGCCCGCCATCATCGGCCGCGCTCCAGAATGCGGTTTTCCAGCGTTCCGATCGTGTCGATCTCGACCCGGACGATGTCGCCATGCTTGAGATATTTCGGCGGTTTGAACCCGATGCCGACACCCGACGGCGTACCCGTGGCGATGATGTCGCCGGGTTGGAGCGTCACGCCGGCCGAGATGGTCTCGATGATCCGGGGAACGGAAAAAATCAGGTCGGCCGTATTCGCCTGCTGGCGCAATTCGCCATTGACGAAGCAGCGCACCATCGTATCCGCGAGGTTGATCTCGTCGGCGGTCACGACGAACGGCCCCATCGGACAGAACGTGTCCTGCGACTTGCCGATCAGCCACTGGCTATAGCGCCCCTGCAGATCGCGGGCCGTCACGTCGTTGACATTGGTGTAGCCCCACACATGATCCATCGCGTCGGCGGCAGAAATGCCGCGGCCGCCCTTGCCGATGATGACGGCGAGTTCGGCCTCATAGTCGATTGCTGCCGATACAGCGGAATCGATCAGCACCGGCTCGCCATGCGCGATCACGCATTCGGGAACCTTGGAGAAGACGATCGGTTCCTTGGGAATCTCGCCGGCCGCCGCGCTGGAATCGAAACCGCTGGCCGAAAATTCACGCGCATGTTCGCGATAGTTTTTACCGACACAGAAAATATTGCGCCGGGGGCGAGGAACCGGCGCTTCGAGCTTCACCTCGGAAAGCGGGATGGGAGACAGCCGATCGATCGCAGTCGCGTTTGCCGCGATCAGCGCGGTGACGCCTTCATTGGCCTGCTCTGCCGAGAGCGCAAGCGGGAAGACCTCTTCGCCCCCTGCGCCGACAAGGCCAACTCGGCGTTCTCCGCCGATGCGGAACGTCGCGAACTTCATTGCGCCTCCCAGACTGAACCAATTTTCTATTGGTTTATTATTGAAACCATGCTAGACGAGAAAAAATTCAGTCACAAGCCCCGAATTCAGGCTTTTTACTGAACCATTCGCCGATGGCGCCATGTTTTGTGTGCAGTGCGGCATGGAAGTAAATGAACCAATAAATTATTGGTACTCTACGAGAGTAAGATGCCGGAAAGAAAAGCGGAATCCATCGAGACCGACCTGCGCGCCCGCCTCGAAAAGGGCGAATGGCAGCCCGGCGGTCATCTGCCGGACGAGCGAAGTCTGGCTCGCCATTATGGTGCGGCGCGAAACACCGTGCGCCGCGCCATCGCCCAACTCGAAGCGGAAAACCTGGTGGAACGCAGGGTCGGAAGCGGCACGATTGCACGCGAGAAGCCGGACGACGACACGAGCCGCATCCTCAAGCGCTTCACCGACGCCAGCCCCGCCGACATCCTGAATTTGCGGCTTTTCATCGAACCGCATGCCGCGGCGGCGGCGGCGCGCAACCTGTGCGAGGCTGACCTTGCCGCAATAACCAAGGCCGCGCAGAACGCCGAGGATGCCGGCGATCTCGTGGAGTATGAGGTTTGGGACAACGAGTTCCACAGGTTGATCAACGGCGCCGCCGGCAATCGGTTTCTCGCCGATTTCTTCGCCCTCCTGACCGTGATCCGTTACACGCCGACCATGATGGAAATCCGCAAGCAATGGTTCAGCGCCGAACGGCGGGCGGCCTATGACCAGCAGCACGGCGAGATCATCGCTGCGCTGAGGGACTGGGACAGCGAAGCCGCGGCAATCGCCATGCGAAACCACCTTCTCTCGCGCAGACGAAATTACTTCGGTCAGTAGGACAGATAGCCATGACCATTTCGCGCATCATGCAATCGGTCGCTTCGAGCCAGGGCAGCGCCGACCTCGTAGTGTTGCTTCACCGCCTGATGGATGCCGGGCCGTCGGACATTCTCGCCGTTCGCCAGATTGTCGAGCCGCAGGCCGCCGCGGCGGCCGTATCCAATGGAAGCGGCGCCGATATCGAAGCGATCCGAGAGGCTTGCGAGGCGGCAGCGGCGGAAACCACCCTCGGCGGATTCGAACATTGGGACGCTTTGCTGCATCGGCGGATTTTCGCCGCCACGCGCAATGACCTGTTGATCAACCTCCAGGACATTCTCGCTGTCGTCCGCGACAAGCCGGCCTGGCTGCGGATCAAGAACGCCGTGGTCACGCGGGAGGTCCGCACCAAGTACAATGGCGAGCACGCCGCCATCGTCGACGCCATTGCGTCTCGAAATGCGCAGGCCGCGCACGATGCGATGAAGCGTCATCTGTTCAGCGTTTCGCGCGACATGTTTCCGGAGTAGCCGGAGATCAAGCAAAGCCGGATCGCGCTTGTCGGTCCTCCCCGTCCGCTACGCTCATTGTGCGTCGCAAAAAAGTGTGAAACCCTCGTTCGCTTCGGGGAACAAGAACCTGCGATGTCGATCAAGGCCTCAGTCCACCACCTCACCCATTATCGCTATGACCGGCCGGTGACGCTCGGCCCGCAGATCATTCGCCTGCGGCCGGCGCCGCACAGCCGCACCAAGGTCATTTCCCACTCGTTGAAGGTTTCGCCGACCGAACACTTCGTCAATCACCAGCAGGACCCGTACGGCAACTGGCTTGCACGCTTTGTCTTTCCCAAGCCGGTCACCGAACTGAAGATCGAAGTCGACCTTGTTGCCGACATGACGGTCTACAACCCGTTCGATTTCTTCGTCGAGGAGACCGCGGAAAACTGGCCGTTCGCCTATGCGCACGATCTGGAACCGGACCTCGTCATCTATCGCACGCCGGAACCGGCCGGGCCGCTTCTGCAGGCGTTCCTGGACACTGTCGACCGGACGCCGACCAACACCGTCAATCTCGTCGTCGACCTCAACGCGCGGCTCGCCCGAGAAGTCGGCTACATCATCCGCATGGAGCCGGGCGTCCAGGAACCGGAACAGACGCTGGGAATCCGCACCGGGTCATGCCGCGATTCCAGCTGGCTCCTCGTCCAGGTGCTGCGGCACCTTGGCTTCGCCGCACGCTTCGTCTCCGGTTACCTGATCCAGCTGAAGCCCGACCTGGTTTCGCTCGACGGGCCGCCCGGTACCGACCATGATTTCACCGACCTGCACGCCTGGGCCGAAGTCTACATCCCGGGCGCCGGCTGGATCGGGCTCGATCCGACCTCGGGCCTGCTGACCGGCGAAAGCCACATTCCGCTGGCCGCCACACCTCATTACCGCAATGCCGCGCCCATTTCGGGCATGGCGAGCTTCGCCAATGTCGACTTCGCCTTCGACATGCAGGTCCGGCGCATCGCCGAGCACCCGCGCATTACCAAGCCTTTCTCCGACGAAGCCTGGACCGCGCTCGACGCCCTCGGACGCGAGACCGACGCGAAACTCGAAGCCGGCGACGTCCGCCTGACGATGGGTGGCGAACCGACCTTCGTCTCCATCGACGATTTCGAATCGGCGGAGTGGAACACCGACGCCGTCGGCCCGACCAAGCGCGACCTTGCCGACAAGCTGATCCGCCGCCTGCGCCAGCGTTTCGCGCCGGGCGGTTTTCTGCACTACGGCCAAGGCAAGTGGTACCCGGGCGAAAGCCTGCCGCGCTGGACGTTTTCGCTCTATTGGCGGCGCGACGGCAAGCCGATCTGGAAGGACGAAAATCTCGTCGCGGCGGAAACGGCCAACACCGGCGCCGGGCAGCAGGGCGCTGAGGACCTGCTGAAAGCGGTCGCCGACGAACTGGGCGTCAGTGACGGCTTTGTTCACCCGGCCTACGAGGATCCCGCCGAGTGGATCCTCAAGGAGGCGAACCTCCCCGGCAATGTCACGCCGGCGAATTCGAAGCTGAAGGATCCCGAAGAGCGGCACCGCATCGCAAAGGTCTTCGAACGCGGCTTGAACGCGCCATCCGGTTTCGTTCTCCCGATCCAGCGCTGGCAGTCGAAGGCGACTGGTCCACGCTGGCGCTCGGAGCGATGGAAGACCCGTCGCGGCCAGCTCTACCTCGTTCCCGGCGACAGCCCGGTCGGCTTCCGCCTGCCGCTGGCCACCCTGCCGTACATCCCGCCGTCGGCCTTTCCGTTCGTCAGCGTCGCCGATCCGACCGAGCCGCGCGGTCCTCTGCCCGACTTCGGCGCGGAAATCGAACCGACGCCGCGGCCTTCCGCGCCCGACCAGCCGATCGCCTCCTTCACGCCGGGCGATACCAACCAGCAGGCGCTCGTCGAACAGCACATCGGCGAGATCGGCGGCGCCGTGCGCACCGCCATCGCGGTCGAGCCGCGCGACGGCCGCCTGTGCGTTTTCATGCCGCCGGTCGAACGGCTGGAGGACTACCTCGAACTTGTCGCCGCGGCGGAAGCGGCGGCGCGCAGGATCGGCCAGCCGGTCCATATCGAAGGTTATTCGCCGCCGCACGACCCACGCATGAACGTCATTCGCGTCGCGCCCGACCCGGGCGTCATCGAGGTCAACATTCATCCCGCCTCGAACTGGCGCGAATGCGTGGCGACAACCGAGGCGATCTACGAGGAGGCGCGCCAATCACGCCTCGGCGCCGACAAGTTCATGATCGACGGCCGCCATACCGGCACGGGCGGCGGCAACCATGTCGTGGTCGGCGGGGCGACGCCGCTCGACAGCCCGTTCCTGCGCCGGCCGGACCTGCTCCGGAGCCTCATCCTGCACTGGCAGCGCCATCCGAGCCTCTCCTACCTGTTTTCCGGCCTGTTCATCGGGCCGACCAGCCAGGCGCCCCGCACCGACGAGGCGCGCCACGACAGCCTCTACGAACTGGAGATCGCGCTCGCGCAGATCCCGCCGCCCGGCCAGGGCGAACCGCCCCTGCCCTGGCTGGTCGACCGTCTTCTGCGAAACCTGCTGACCGACGTCACCGGCAACACGCATCGCTCCGAGATCTGCATCGACAAGCTCTATTCGCCCGACGGCCCCACGGGCCGGCTCGGCCTTGTGGAATTCCGCGGCTTCGAAATGCCTCCGGACCCGCGCATGAGCCTGGCGCAACAGGTGCTGCTCCGCGCGATCATCGCCCGCTTCTGGCAATCGCCCGCTCACGGCAACCTGACCCGCTGGGGAACGGCCCTGCACGACCGCTTCATGCTGCCCCATTATGTCTGGCAGGACTTCCAGGACGTGCTGCGCGACCTCGGCGACCACGGCTTCCGCTTCCGTTCCGAATGGTATGAGGCGCAGGCGGAATTCCGCTTCCCCTTCTGCGGCGAGGTCGAGGCCGAGGGCGTTCACCTGGAGCTTCGCCAGGCGCTAGAACCGTGGCACGTGCTGGGCGAAACCGGTGCGATCGGCGGCACGGTGCGCTACACCGATTCCTCGACGGAACGATTGCAGGTCAAGCTGACCGGCGCCGATCCCGACCGCTATGCCGTCACCTGCAACCGGCGGCGCTTGCCCCTGCGCCGCACCGAGACGAATGGCGTCGCCGTTGCCGGTGTACGATACAAGGCTTGGCAACCCGCCGCCGCCCTGCACCCGGTCCTGCCGGTTGACACGCCGCTGACGTTCGACATCTACGACCAGTGGTCGGGCCGGGCGATCGGCGGCTGCGTCTATCACGTCGCGCATCCGGGTGGCCGTAACTACGAGACCTTCCCTGTCAACGGCAACGAGGCGCAGGCCCGTCGGCTTGCGCGCTTCGAGGCGCATGGCCATACTCCCGGCTCCTTTGCGCCGCAGCCGGAAGCGCCGCAACCGGAATTCCCCATGACCCTCGACCTCCGGCGGTCGGCAGGCATATGAGAAATGCCCTTCAGTGAGACCGCCCAGCAGGAAGTGACATCCGGCCTGTTCTCCGCCTACCGGCCGGTGCCGGGGGTGCCTGACGAGCTGTTCGATTCCGCCGGCGCGGTTCGGCCTGTGTGGCGGCCTCTCGTCGAAGCGCTGCTGGCCTTGTCTCCTCCCGAGCTTGAAGCGCGCAAGGCGCGCGGCGATCGCTACCTGCGCGACGCCGGCGTGTTCTACCGGCAATATGGCCCCGGCAATTCCTACGAGCGCGACTGGCCGCTGAGCCACATGCCGCTGCTGCTCGACGAAGCGGAATGGGCAACGATTGCCGCCGGACTTCGCCAGCGCGCCGACCTTCTGGAGCAGGTTGTCGCCGACCTTTATGGCGACAACAGGCTCGTCAGCAATGGCGACCTACCGGCCGAGATTGTCGCCGGCAATCCGGAGTGGCTTCGGCCGCTGGTGGGAGTGAGGCCGCGCGGCGGGCATTACCTGCATTTCCTCGCCTTCGACATCGGACGGGGGCCGCAAGGCCAGTGGTGGGTCATCGGCGATCGTACCCAGGCGCCCTCCGGCGCGGGATTCGCGCTCGAAAACCGGATCGCGACGGGAAAGATCTATTCGGACCTCTTCGGGCAATCGAACGTACACCGCCTCGCCGGCTTCTTCCGCACGTTCCGTGACGCGCTCCAGGGGTTGCGGGGGTCGGAGGACAGCCGGGCGGCGATCCTCACGCCTGGACCGCTGAACGAGACCTATTTCGAGCACGCCTACATCGCCCGCTATCTCGGCATGATGCTGGTCGAGGGCGAAGACCTGACCGTGCGAGACGGCGAGCTGATGGTCCGCACTGTTGCCGGCCTGCGCCCGATCAGCGTGCTGTGGCGGCGCATGGACGCCAAATGGGCGGACCCCCTCGAACTGAACCAGACCTCGCAGATCGGCACGCCGGGCATGCTGGGCGCGATCCGCTCCGGCACCGTCACGATGGTCAACGCGCTCGGAACGGGCGTTCTTGAGGCGCGCGCCTTTCTCGCCTTCCTGCCGCGCATCAGCGAAAGACTGATGGGCGAACCCCTCGCGCTACCGAACATCGCGACCTGGTGGTGCGGACAGCCGTCCGAGCGGGACTACGTCAGGGAGAATGCCGGGCGCATGACGATCGGCGGCGCCTTCGCCACCCGCCTCCTGTTCGATCTTGACGACGTCTCGGCTGTCGGCGGCGCATTCAACCGGGACGTTGGCGACACCGTGGAGAACTGGATCGATCGCGGTGCCGGCCAACTTGTCGGCCAGGAGGCAATCACGCTTTCGACGGCTCCCGCCTTCGACGGCGAACGCCTGGTGCCGCGGCCGATGAGCCTGCGTATCTTCCTCGTACGCACGCTTGATGGTTGGGAGGTCATGCCCGGAGGGTTTGCCCGAATCGGTCACTCGGCGACGTCGGCCGCCCTTGCGATGCAGCACGGCGGCTCGGCCGCGGATGTCTGGGTTGTCGCGCCCAAATCGGTCGAGCCGGTGACCCTCCTGGCAACGCCCGGTCCGGGAGAGGCGGTGCGCCAGCAGCCGGGTGTCTTGCCGAGTCGTGCAGCCGACAACCTCTATTGGCTCGGCCGCTATGTGGAGCGCGCGGAAAATGCCATTCGCGTCCTGCGCAGTTACCACCTGCGACTGGCGGAAATGTCGCCGTCGAACGATGACCTGCTGAAAACATGCGGAAGCCTGCTCCTGTCACTCGGCATCGATCCGGCGGAGCGGTTTCCAGGCACGATCATCACCATCCTCAGGGCGGCGACCGAGGCGGCGAGCCATGTGCGCGATCGCTTCTCCGTCGATGGCTGGTATGCGCTGCACGACCTCGACAAGACGGTCTCCTCGATGGCGACGACCGCCTCGCCCGGCGACGACATGGCGCGCGCGATGTCGGTGTTGCTGCGCAAGATTTCCGGCTTCTCGGGTCTCGTGCACGACAACATGTACCACTTCACCGGCTGGCGTTTTCTCGGCATCGGCAAGGCGCTGGAGCGTGGCATCCTGCTCTGTACCTTGCTTGAAGCTATGGGCGATCCCGAGGCGCCCGACGGCAGTCTCGATTTCGCGATCGAGGCAGCGGACAGCTCCATGTCGCACCGGCGGCGCTACGTCGTGGCAACCAGCCGCGAGACGGTCGTCGATCTGCTCGGCCTCGATCCCCTCAATCCGCGTTCGATCATTTTCCAGCTCAACGAGATCGAGGAACACGTCGGCTATCTGCCGAACACCGAATTCCACAAGCAATTGTCGCCGTTGCAGCGGGCGCTCCTGCAGACGAAAGCGGCGCTTGCAGCGGAGACCCCCGAAACGCTGGACGGCGGCAGACTGGCGGATCTCCGTTCCAGAATGGCGGCGCTATCAGATCACCTTGGAACCGCCTATCTGCGGTGACGACCAGACATGCTCTACGACGTCGCCCTGCGCATCGACTACGAATACGAGTTCCCGGTCGATTCCAGCCGGCACATCGTCCGCATCATGCCCGCCGACCTGCCGGGAGAGCAGCGCCTCATTGCGGCGAGCCATCATTTCAGCCCCGTTCCCGACGAACAGCAAACCTTCACCGACTTCTTCGGCAACCGTGCGGTGACAATGGGTTTCGTGCGCAGCCACAAGGACATTGTGTTCCGCATGACGTCCCGCGTCGAGCGGCTCCCTTCTGAAAGCCGGCTCGACACATCCGTGCCGCATGACCGACTGGCCGGTGATATTGCCAGGCAGAACACCCTTGCATCCTCAGCGCCGCATCATTTCCTGACGTCGACGGAACGCGCACCGATCGAGGCTGAAACGACAACCTTCGCCCGCGACCATTTGAGCGGCTCGCAGAGCACGCTCGAATGTGTCACCGCGATAGGCATCGCGCTGAACCAGTCCATGCGGTTCGATACGCAGGCGACGACCGTCGACACCCCGATGATCGAATCGTTCCGCAACCGGCACGGGGTGTGTCAGGATTTCACGCACATCATGATTGCCTGCCTGCGCGGCATCGGCATTCCGGCCGGCTATGTCAGCGGCTATCTGCGCACCCTGCCGCCTCCGGGGGGCGAGCGGCTGGAAGGTGCCGACGCGATGCACGCCTGGGTTCGCGCCTGGTGCGGCGGCGACACGGGTTGGGTCGAGTACGATCCGACCAACGCGATCTTCGCCGGCGCCGATCATATCGTCGTGGCCCGGGGGCGAGACTATCACGATGTCGCGCCCGTCAAGGGAATCATGCGCGGCTACGGGGGACACGCCACCCGGCAAAGCGTGGACGTCACTCCCGTGGCCAACAAGGCGAGCTGACCGGCGCCTCCACCGAGATCGTCTCCCGTCACGGTCACCTCCGGCGAAAACCGCATCGACAACCAATCCCGACTCCTGTCAGATCGCCCGAGACCGCTTCGTCCGATGTCGGCAGTGACATGGCGAAAGTGACATGACCGTTCAGAAGGGATCCGGGACCACCTCATGCGCGCCTCCGTTGTCGCCCTCCTGATGGTTTTCCTTGGCGGGGTCGCCCTGGCCGTCCAGGCGCCGTTGAACGGCGCGGTCGGGCGACGCCTCGCCGACAGCATCGCCACCGCCACTGTTTCCTTCGGCGTGGGTTTCTCCGTTCTTCTTGTCGTTTCGCTCCTGCGCGGCGAAGGCCTGACGCTCGAAAAACTGTCCGCGTTGCCCTGGTGGGGCTGGACCGGCGGCCTGCTCGGAGCTTTTTATGTCAGTGCCGTCATCATGAGCGTGTCGCGCCTCGGCGTAGTCTCGCTGACGGCGGCACTCATCCTCGGCCAGTTGGTCACCGCCCTGGTGCTCGACCGGATCGGCGCGTTCGGGATGAACGCCATCGACTTGTCGTGGCAGCGTATTTTGTCCGTGCTGCTCGTGGCTGCGGGCCTGCTTCTGTCGCGCCTGTGAGGTGCCGACAGAATCCGAGCGTTCCTTGCGTCAACCGCATTGCGAGTCCCCGGGGTTTTATTTACCATCCGGTCAAAAGAGCGGCGCCTGACACCCCATCAACCGGAGAAAAGCCATGAACAAACGTCCATCGACACCGCTCTCCAGACTGTCCCGGCGCACCTTCGTGACGGCTTCGGCCGCGACGCTGGGAACGCTCGCCATGCCGGGGCTGATCCGCACCGCGCGCACCGCCGACAAGATCAAGACGGCGGCGATCTACACGGTGCCGGTCGAACAGCAATGGGTCAGCCGCATCCACAAGGCGGCGATGGCGGCGGTCGAGCGCGGCGACATCGAATACGTCTTTTCCGAAAGCGTCTCCAACAACGACTATGAGCGCGTCATGCGCGAATATTGCGAGGCCGGCCACAAGCTGATCATCGGCGAGGCCTTCGCCGTTGAGGACGCGGCCCGCGCGGTCGCCAACGACTATGCCGACCGCGCCTTCCTTATCGGTTCGTCCTTCAAGCCCAAGGACGAGAATCCGAATTTCGCGGTCTTCGACAACTACATCCAGGACGCCTCGTATCTCTCTGGCATCATCGCCGGCGCCATGACCAAGTCGAAGAACATCGGCATGGTCGGCGGCTACCCGATCCCGGAAGTGAACCGGCTGATGCATGCGTTCATGGCCGGCGTGCGCGAAACCGCACCCGACGCCAAGTTCCAGGTGGCCTTCATCGGCTCTTGGTTCGATCCGCCGAAGGCCAAGGAAACCGCCTTCGCCCAGATCGATGGCGGCGCCGACCTGCTCTATGCCGAGCGTTTCGGTGTGTCCGATGCCGCCAAGGAGAAGGGCATCCTCTCGGTCGGCAACGTCATCGATACCCAGGCTGATTATCCCGACACGGTCGTCGCCTCGGCGCTATGGCATTTCGAGCCGACGCTCGACGCCGCCATCGCCAAGGTGAAGGATGGCTCGTTCAAGGCCGATGACTACGGTGCCTATTCGTTCATGAAAGCCGGCGGTTGCTCGCTCGCCCCACTCGGCACCTTCGACGCCAAGGTGCCCGAGGAAGCCAAGAAGCTGGTTGCGGAAAAGGAGGCCGCCATCAAGTCGGGTGCGTTCGCCGTCGCCATCAACGACGAGGAACCGAAGTCCGGCTGATGGACCCGAAGGTCGCGGAAACAGTCCTCCGCCTCGACTCCGTCACCAAGCGCTTTGGCGACCTCGTCGCCAACGATGCGGTGTCGTTCGACCTGAAGCGGGGCGAGGTCATCGCCCTGCTCGGCGAGAACGGCGCCGGCAAGACGACGCTCATGAACATCCTCTTCGGCCACTACGTCGCCGACGTGGGCTCCATCATGGCGTTCGGGCGGCCGCTGCCGCCCGGCGATCCTGCGGCGGCCATCGCCGCCGGCATCGGCATGGTGCACCAGCACTTCACCCTCGCCGAACAGCTGACCGTCGTCGACAACATCGCGCTCGGCACCGAGTCGCTGTTTTCGCCGCGCTACAACCGGCGCAAGGCGCGCGAACGCATTCGTCGCATCGCCGGGGAATTCGGGCTCGACGTCAATCCTGACGCAGAGGTCTCGAAACTCGCCGTCGGCGAACGCCAGCGGGTGGAGATCCTCAAGGCGCTTTATCGCGACGTGAAAATCCTCATCCTCGACGAGCCGACGGCAGTGCTAACCCCGTTGGAAACCGAGGCACTGTTTTCCACCCTGCGCAAGCTCGTCGCCGCCGGGCTGTCGATCATCTTCATTTCGCACAAGCTCGCCGAGGTGATGGCGATTTCCGATCGTGTCCTCGTACTTCGGGCCGGTCGCCTGGCCGGTGAACGCCCGACAGCCGAAACCACTCGGCACGAGCTCGCCGTGCTGATGGTCGGCGAGGACGTTTCGGAAGCACCGGTGCGCGAAGCGAGGCCGGGCGCGATCCGCCTGCACCTGGCCGGCGTCGACGTCGAGCCCGCCGAAGGCAACGGCGTGCGTCATGCCGATTTGGAACTGCGCGCTGGCGAAATTACCGGCCTCGCCGGCGTTTCGGGCAACGGCCAGGCGGTCCTCGCCGCGCTTCTGGAAGGCACGCTCGCGCCCGCGCGCGGAGAATTCAGGATCGATGGCAAACCCGTCGGCGACTGGACGCCCCGCACAGCGCTCGCCAACCGCCTTGGACGCATCCCGGAAGACCGCCACGCCACCGGCATGATCGCCGACATGAGCGTCAGCGAGAATGTCGTTTCAGAGGCTTACCGCTCGCGGCGCTTCTCGCGGTTCGGCTTCCTCGATTTCGCCGCCGCCCGGCGTTTTGCCGAGACGATCATAGCCGCCTATGACGTCAAATGCCCGTCCCCGGACGCGCGGGTCCGCCTGCTCTCCGGCGGCAACATGCAGAAACTGATCCTCGGCCGCGCCCTCGACGGTGATCCCGCCATCATCGTCGCCAACCAGCCGACGCGCGGCCTCGATGTCGGCGCCGTCGCCTATGTCCATGCGCGCCTTGTGGAAGCGCGCGACCGTGGCACGGCGATTCTGCTCATTTCCGAGGACCTCGACGAGGTCATTGCACTGTCCGATCGCATCATCGTCATGTCGCGCGGGCGGTTGTCGCCACCTTCCGCACGCGGCGAACGTTCGGTCCGCCAGCTCGGCGAACTGATGGCCGGGCACGGTTTCGGGGAGGACGCGGCCGATGCGGCTTGAACCGAAACCGGCGCCGGGCCTTGTCGCCACGCTCGCCTGGCCGGCGGGCGCCATCGTTGCGACGCTGCTCTTCGCCTCGGTCCTCGTGCTGATGGCGGGGGCCTCGCCCTTCTCCGTCTTCTACCTCGTCGCCAAGGGTGCCGCCGGTTCGCAGTTCGCCCTTCTCGAGACACTGACGCGCGCCACGCCGCTGATCTTCACCGGACTTGCGGTCGCCGTCGCCTTCCGCGCTCGCCTGTGGAACATCGGCGCCGAAGCCCAGCTCTACGCCGGCGGCGTCATGACCGCCGCGCTCGGCACCAGCGCGCTGGCGCTGCCGCCGGTTCTTTTGATGCCGGTGATCGTCTTGGCGGCCATGCTGGCAGGCGCCGCACTGCTCGCCGGACCGGCCTTCCTGAAGGTCCGCTTCGGTGTCGACGAGGTCGTCACCACCCTGCTCCTCAATTTCATCGCCATCCTCTTCGTTTCCATGTTGCTCGACGGCGTGCTGAAGGATCCGACCGGTCTTGGCTGGCCGCAATCGCGCAAGGTGATCGAAGCGGCACAACTGCCGCGACTGGTCACCGGCAAGCGCCTGCATGCCGGTTTCGTGCTGGCGATCGTATCGGCGGCGGTCATCTGGGTCATCATGAAGAAAACCGCGCTCGGCTACGAAATGCGCGCCGTCGGCCACAACGCCAAGGCGGCCCGCTTTGCCGGTATCCCTGTCAATGCGGTACTGATGAAGACGGCGCTGCTTTCCGGCGGTCTCGCCGCGCTTGCCGGTTTCTCTGAGGTCGCCGGGCTGAAGGGCAACCTGACGCTCGATCTGTCGCCCGGCTACGGCTATTCGGGCATCGTCGTTGCCATGCTGGCAATGCTCAATCCGCTCGGCGTGGTCATCGCGGCGATTTTCGTGGCGGGCGTCTTTGTCGGCGCCGATGCCATGAGCCGTTCGGCAGGCGTGCCGAGCTACATCGCCCAGGTCATGGTCGCGAGTTCGCTGCTGACCATGGTCGTCGCCATCATGCTGTCGCGCTACCGCGTGCGCTGGAGATAGGCGATGGACGCGATCGACATCCTGTTTTCCGCCTCGTTCTGGGTCGCCGCCATCCGCATCGCCTCGCCGCTGATTTTCGCGACGATGGGCGAACTCGTCTGCGAACGGGCGGGTGTACTCAACCTCGGCATCGAGGGGATCATGACGGTCGGCGCCTTCGCCGGCTGGTTCACGGTCTATTCGGGCGGCGACCTGTGGCTGGGCGTCGCCGTCGCGGCGATGGCCGGCATGGCGTTTGGTCTGCTGCACGCAACGCTGACCGTCCCCCTCGGCCTGTCCCAGCATGTCACCGGCATCGGCGTGACCCTGCTGGCCACCAGCCTCACCTATTTCACCTATCGCCTTGCCCTGCCGCAGGTGACGTCGCCGCCGAAGATCGAGCCGTTCGCGCCGTTCGACATCCCCTATCTTTCGGACCTGCCGCTGATCGGCCCTGCCCTGTTCGGCCAGACGCCGCTGACCTGGCTCGCCTTCCTCAGCGTCGGCGTGGTCGCCTGGGTCCTGTACCGCACGCCGCTCGGCCTTGCCCTGCGGGCAGTCGGCGAAAATCCCTCCGCCGTGGAAGCACAGGGCATATCGGTTACGGCCCTGCGCATGGGCGCCGTCATCGCGGGTTCGGCGCTGATGGCAATCGGCGGCGCCTTCCTGACCCTTTCCGCCTTCAACTCGTTTTTCTTCGAGATGGTCAACGGCCGCGGCTGGATCGCCATCGCGCTGGTCGTGTTCGGCTCGTGGCGGCCGGGCAAGGCGCTGCTCGGCGCCATCCTGTTCGCCGCCTTCGACGCCTACCAGATCCGCCTGCAGCAGGTTGCCGGCGGCATCGTGCCCTACCAGGTCTTCCTGATGCTGCCCTACCTTCTCTCCATCCTCGCGCTGATCATCGTGGCGCGGCGGGCGACTTATCCCAAGGCGCTGATGATCCCCTACCAGAAAGGCGAAAGATGAGCTTCGATCTCCTGCTCAAGGGCGGCACCCTGCCCGACGGCAACATCGCCGATATCGCCGTCGCCAACGGACTGATCGCCGACATCGCGCCGTCGATCACCGCCGCAGCCGGTGAAACCATCGACGTCTCGGGCCTGCTCGTCGCGCCTCCATTGATCGATCCGCATTTCCATATGGATGCGACGCTGTCCTATGGCACGCCGCGCATCAACGCGTCGGGGACGCTGCTTGAGGGCATCGGATTGTGGGGCGAGCTGAAGCCGGTGCAGACCGAGGAGCAGATCGAAGCCCGTGCGCTGGCCTATTGCGACTGGGCGGTATCGATGGGTCTGCTGGCCATCCGCACCCATGTCGATACCTCCGACGAGGACGGGCTGAAGGGCGTGCGCGCCCTGCTCTCGGTGCGCGATAAGGTGCGCGACTACATCGACCTGCAGCTCGTCGCCTTCCCGCAGGACGGCTTCTATCGTTCGCCCACGGCGCGCGACTGCACCATCCGCGCCCTCGACATGGGTGTCGAAATCGTCGGCGGCATTCCGCATTTCGAGCGGACCATGGCCGATGGCCGCCGCTCCGTCACCGAATTGTGCGAGATCGCCGCCGAGCGCGGCCTGATGGTCGACATGCATTGCGACGAGACCGACGATCCGCTGTCGCGCCATATCGAGCAGCTGGCCTACGAGACGCAGCGCCTCGGGCTGCAGCGCCGCGTCGTCGGCTCGCATCTCACTTCCATGCATTCGATGGACAACTACTACGTCTCCAAGCTGCTGCCGCTGATCGCCGAGGCCGAAGTCGCGGCGGTACCGAACCCGCTGATCAACATCACGCTGCAAGGCCGCCACGATACCTATCCCAAGCGCCGAGGCATGACGCGGGTGCCCGAGATGCTCCGCCACGGCATCCGCGTCGGCTTCGGCCAGGATTGCGTGCTCGACCCGTGGTATTCGCTCGGCGGCGCCGACATGCTCGACGTCGCCCATATGGCGCTGCACGTAGCCCAGATGACCAGCCCGGCCGACATGCGCCGCTGCTTCGACATGGTCACGACCGAAAGCGCCGCGATCATGGGCCTCGACGATCTGGGCCTGGCAAAGGGCAAGCGGGCCAGCCTCGTCGTCCTCGACGCCGGCGATCCTGTGGAAGCGATCCGCCTGCGCGCCGATCGCGTTCTGGTCGTCTCGCGCGGCAAGGTCGTGGCCAGACGGCAGGTAACGCCGACGCACCTGGACATCCCCGGCCGTCCCGACGTCGTGCGGAGACGCTTTCGGCCTTCCGCGTAGAAGCCGTGCGAAAGACCTTGAGCAATCTCGAGCGCGCTGCCGCCGGCTAGACCTCGATCGGCGGCAGTACGATCGTCCCGCTCATCCGGATGCTCTGGCGCTTGTCGCCGGCGGCCGTGGACACGCTGACTTCGAGCGTGCGTCCGTCGGCCACGAGCCCGTCGAACTTGAAGTCGCCGAACATGTCGGTTTTCGCGGTTGCCATCGTCTTGCCGTTCCCGCTCAACGTCACCGTCGCGCCTTCAACGACGTCGGTAACGCCGGCCTTCGCCGACAGGACCGTACCAGCCACGAAATCATGGGTGTGGCGATGGAGGTTGCGGTACCAGACACGCGGCCGCGCGCCCTTCGCGGAACCGAGCGTTTGCAGGCCGTCACTTGCGGCGCGCGCCTGCATCGCGTCGTCGGAACATTTGACCGCCGACAGCGCCTGCGTGGGGCAGGCGTGGCTCGCCCTCGGCTCGCTCCAGCCCTGGTCGATGAGGTGGGCGTCGAACGTCCATGCCTGCGGCGTCTTCTCGGCCTCGTTCCACCAGATATGGCCGTAGGGACAGGCGTCGACCAGATCCTTCCGGCCTTTCGAGGCGACCGGATCAATAACCACGATCCCGTCGGGCCGCTGCCGCACCGCCCCCTTGCCCGCGGCCACGCACGGCGCGTTGTCGCAATGATTGCACATCGTCACCAGATAGCTGGTGTCGACATGGTGGCCCTCGCCGCGTACGCGACGGGTAATGCGGATCCAGTCGGCGCCGTGCTTGGGCATCGGCCCAGCGTATCCGGGAAAGGTCTGGTCGACGTGCTCGTCCTTGTTGGTCAGGACGCAGTTCTGGCAGTTCTCGCACAGGGCGACGTCGACGATCATGTTCCATTTGTCGGTCATGGCGCCCTCCTTATTCCGCTGCGACCTGGAAGAGGTCCGTATCGGTCCACTTCTCGATTTCCACCAGGCAAGAGTTCACGCCCTGGCCGGAGGTACCCAGCACCTGGAACCGCGCCGGCGTGAGGATGTTGACACAGCCGCCGCGGTCGACGAGCCCGTACTGGGGGTGTTCGATGAAATCGAACTCGGCGGCGCTTTCGAAAGCCTTGCACGCCCCCTTCGTCGTCATGGCCGAGACATCGGCGGCGCAGATCACGCTGCCGCGTTCGTTGTAGACGCGGATGAGGTCGTGATGGGCGATGCCGCGCGTGGCCGCGTCCTCGTCGTTCATCCGCATCACCCAATAGGCGTGGCCGCCGATGGTGACGCGGTGATCCTCGATATCGTTGACGGTGGAATCCTTGCCGTCGTTGAAGCTGTGGAAGGAGTAGCGCGAATGCGTCGAGATCATCTGCAGCGGGTAGGCCTTGCTTCCCGCCGTTCCGGGTCCTTCCCATTGGCGTATGTACCGGTTGAGGACCGGACGTTCCGGATTTTCGCCTTCCAGCGCAGCCAAACGCTTCAGTGACGAAGGCATGAACTCGATCTTGCCCGATTGGGTCTCGAGCCCGGAAAGGAAGGCGCCGCCGAACTGCGCCGGCAACGGCATGGGTTCGGGCGAGTCCTTCGGCGTGCCGTTGGCAAACCAGCGATAGGCGACCGGCGTGCGTTGGCCCTCCGGCTCCGGAGCGATGACAAAATATCCCTTCTTGGCGAATTCCTTCCACGAGATCCGGTTCGGCAGATCGGATGCGTCGAAGACGCGCTTGACCCAATCGAGCTCCCAGCAGGCTTCCGAGAACAGCATGCCGCGCCCGAGCTTGGAAAGGAGTTCGAAAAAGATCCGGTAGTCCGACTTCGATTCTCCGAGCGGCTCGATGCATTTGTGCTGCAACACCGCGATGCGGTGATTGAGCTGGTCGGTGTTGTGGTGGATATAGCCGCCGGAATTGCCCATCTCGGAAATATCCCAGCGCTCGTAGCTGGTGCAGGCCGGCAGGATGATGTCGGCGAACTGGGCATCGCTCTCGTTCCAGATCGCCTGGTTCACCACGCATTCGATGCTTTCGTGGCGATACATCTCGATCAGGCGTTCCGATTGCGAAACCGTGCCGAACCCGGATGTGCCGTAGCGATAGATCATGTGGACGGGCGAGTATCCGGGCTTTGGATACTTGAACGGCGTCATCTGCCGCTCCATCTCGAAACCGTCCCAGAGATAGCCCTCGGCTTCGCCCTTGATCACCGCTTCCGGCAATGCCAGGCGCGGAACCATCTGCGTCACCGGGTTCATTGACAGAACCACCGGCATCCGCTGGTAGTTGTTCGCCGCCGCCGCCGTGAACGCCAACTCGCCGGAAATCCCGCCCTCGGCATAGCCGGGGAACCAGAAATTATGGTCCTGCGGCGTGCCCATTTGCAGATTGCCGAAGTTAACGCCGGGCTTGCCCAGCCCCTGCATGGCCATGAGCAGGATCATGTTGCGGGCCCATTGGGTGCCAGACGCGCTGCGCACCGCCCCGCCGAGGCCGTGACCGAGGCCGCCGGCACCGAGATACGTCTTCTTGCGCCCCCAGGCGCGGGCCAGCGCGCGCGCCACATGGGCGGGCACTCCCGTTTCGGCCTCCTGCCATTCGGGCGTTTTGTCGACCCCGTCTTCTTCGCCGAGCAGATAGGCTTTCCACTCGTCAAAACCCGTTGTCCGGTTGGCGACATACTCGGCGTCGTAGAGGCCTTCCTTCAACCAGACATTCATGATCGCATGGGCGAGCGCGCTGTCGGTGCCCGGCTTGATCGGAATCCAGCGGCCGCCAAGCAATTGCGCGGTGGGATTGAGGTTCGGGTCGATATGGACGAATTCGATGCCGAGTTGTTTCGCCCACAGCCGGCGCTGCGTGCCATCGAACCCCGATGCGTAGCCGTTGGTCGATTCCGGGTCCGATGACCAGAACACCATCATTTCCGCGTTCTGCAACGCGTCCTCGACGGTTGAATAGAAGGCGGGGATGCCCACGCGCATGGAGGAGCCGTAATGGTGCGTGGCGCCCCAGTACCAGCCTTCCCAGCTGTCCGGATTGTGATGCACGCGCGTGAAGCCGATCAGGTTGGCAAAACGCAGCATCGCCGACAGGTAGTAACCGACATTTCCCCACTGGTGATGCGAGCAGTGCCAGAGCGCCATCGCACCCGGACCATGCGTCCGGTTCTGTCGCTCGATTTCCTTGGCCACCAGCGTCAGCGCTTCGTCCCAGGAGATGCGGACATAGCCCGACTTGCCGCGATTCTGCGGGTTTCGCTCGCCATTCGGATCCCAGTCGACGCGCTTCATCGGATAGAGCAGCCGGCGATCCGAATAGATCTGGCTCTTGGCGTTCAGCGTGTGCGGGTTGCCGATGGCACGCCGGCGCGGCGAGAAGCTCTTTCCCCGCGCCTTGATGGTGAAGCTGGCGGCATCGCCGGCCTGAAGGTCGATCGGCGTGATGCGAACGATCTTGCCGTCCTTCACATAGACATGGGTAACGCCGCCATTGTCGTTGTGGGTGTAGCGGGTCGTGCCGTCCGGCATCTTAGTGCCAAATTCGGTCGGCAGCATCGCCATGTTGTTGACCAGCTCGTGGAACCACTGGACGAGGTGATCGGGTCCGATCTGCAGGACCGAAAAATTCTTGGCCGCGTGAATGACGGCGCCGCGGTCGGTCGGGACCTTGAGGAGCTTCAGCGCCGTCGGGACATCCTTGAACAGGACGCGCACGTCGACGTCGGGAAGGATGCCGGCACCCGAGGTGATCCGCCCGCCCTTGAACCGATACCAGCGGCTCGCGACACCATCCATGGTCTGTATCTGCACGGTCGCGTCATGCCGGGCGAGCGCCGCGGCCTGAGCGGGAAACTTCCGGCCCGACCGGGCCAGAAGCTTGGGCAGCATGTACAGCATGGTCCGAAGCATCATCACCTTCATGGACCGTATCCTCCCTTCCATTGGTGGCCCGACCCGGCGACCGCCGGGTCGGCCGCATCGCGCCTAGGCCTTGCCCTCGAACTGGTCGGCCTCGTAATTGTGCAGGAAATCCTCCGGGAGATCGGGGCCCCAGACGTAGATGCCGTCCTCCGGCGGATGGTCCTGCGCCTCCCAGTTGTGGTTGACGCCAATGTAGTCGATGTCGGCCGAATACTCCGACCAGCTTCCCCACGGATCCTGCATGTAGTGGAAATAGTTCGATCCCAGCACATGCCGGCCGAGGCCCCAGCCCCTTGAGTAGCCGCGGTCGGCCATCTGCATGGCGCCGAGGCCGATGCCGTTGAGCGAGCCCATGTCCCAGCTGAGGTGATGCAGGCCGGGCGTACGCCCGTTGGACGTCACGAAAGCCACCATGTGATGATCGGAACCGTGGATGCCGTACATGAATGCGATCACGTCGCCGGTCCGGTCGGCGAGACGCATACCGAGGACGCGGCTGTAGAACTCGATCGACTGCGGTACGTTCGCGACGAACAGCAGCATGTGGGCAAAACGCACCGGCCGCACTTCCGGCTTCACCGATCGGCCCCAGGAGCCGATCGTGTTGGCGCCGACCGACCGGTCCAGCCCGCCAAAATCGACCTTGCGTATCGGCGAGGTTTTTTCGGCGACCTTTACCTCGATCAGGAAGTCGTTCGGGTCGCGGAACCAGAAGCCGTTCGATTCGAAGCCGGGAGGCGGGTCGAGCAGCTTGATGCCCTGGCCCTCGACTCGCTTCTTCATCGGCTCGAAGTCCTCCTCGAAGACCGCGAAGGACAGGACCGACATCTTCTTGTGCTGGCCTTCGGACAACACGCCCCAACGGTGCGGGTTCCCGACGGTGTAGAGCCCAAGGTTGTTGCCTTCCTCACGCACATCGAGACCGAAGGCGGTGTAGAATTTCTCCGCTTCCGTCAGGTCCGGTACCACCATCTTGAAGACCGAGAGCGAATGGACCCCCAGTTCGCCCGGGCGCTTGGTGACGCCGATTTGTCCCTTGATCGCAGTCATGTCACGTTCCTCCGTCTACAAGAATTGTCGGTCATCCGTTTTCGACCGGATTGGACAGCAAACCAACGCCGTCGATCTCAACCTCGCAGGTATCGCCGGCCTTCATCCAGAGCTGCGGCCTGCGCGCGTGCCCGACGCCGGCGGGCGTCCCGGTGACGATCACATCGCCCGGGCGAAGCGTCATGAACCGGCTGAGAATCGAAACCAGTTCGGCGACCGGGAAAACCATGTCGTCGATCATCGCCGACTGGACGGTCGTGCCATTCAGCCGCGTCTGCAGGCGCAGTCCCTTGCAACCCGGCGGCAATTCATCGGCGGTCACGAAATGCGGCCCGAAGGCGCCGGTGCCGTCGAAATTCTTTCCCGCCGTCCATTGCGGCGTACGCCGCTGGTAATCGCGCACCGAACCATCGTTGAAAACCGAATACCCGGCGACGTGGTCAAGGGCCTGGGTGGCATCGACATCCCTGGCGGCCTTCCCGATCACCGCCACCAGTTCGCCTTCGTAGTCGAACTGCTCGGACTGGCGCGGTCGCAGGAGTGGCGCGCCGTGGCCGATCAGGCTCGAGGAGAAGCGTGCAAAGAGCGTCGGATAGTCCGGCTGTTCATAAGGCCCTTCGGCCGTATGGGCACGGTAGTTCAGGCCGACACAAACGTATTTTCCCGCTTCCGCGAAAGGCGGCAGGTGGCGGACTTTCGCCAGGTCGATCGCCGGACCGCGCGCCAGCACGCCGGCGGCATCGATCAGTGCGGTGCCGCCGGCTGCAAGGAGCGACGGCAACTGCCCGGGATAGCCGGCGTCGCCCACGCGAAGCCCGCGAAAATTGCCGTCGACCTGCACCGCCAGGCCTTCGCGCCCCTCTTGCTCAAAACTCAGGAAACGCACATCGTCCGCCTCTCTCCTCGCATCGCGGCCGTTCCAGGGCCCGTCCCGTGCGACTGGTTGATGCCTCAGGCCTCCGCGACAATGCGGTTTTCGACGGCACCGAGCTTGTCGATCTCGCAGCGCACCACGTCTCCGGGCTTGAGGAAGCGCGGCGGCTTCATGGCCACGCCGACGCCGCCCGGCGTACCGCTGAAAATCAGATCACCCGGCTTCAGCGTCATGGCTTTGCTGAGTTCCTCCACCTGGTCCCAGACGTTGAACACGAGGTGCTTCGTATTGGAGTTTTGCCGCAATTCGCCGTTGACGAAGCACTTGATCGCCAGCCCGTGCGGATCGCCGACTTCGTCCGCCGTGACGATGGCCGGGCCGATGACGGCGTGCGTGTCGAAGCTCTTGCCGAGGACCCATTGCTGGGTGCGCAACTGCCAGTCGCGAACCGAGACATCGTTGCCGACCATGTAGCCGAAGATGTGCTTGGGCGCGTCGGCGCGCGTGATGTGGCGACCGCCTTTGCCGACCACCGCCACCATTTCCACCTCGTAATCGAGCTTCTCGGTGACCTTGGGATGTTCGACATCGTCATAGGGGCCGTTGATGGAACTCGGGATCTTGGCAAACCAGACCTGGTCCTTCGGCGTGACGACGCCGGCGCTGGCCGATTCAGCGATGTGATCGGCATAGTTGAGGCCGATCGCCATCACCTTCTCGGGTCGCGGCACCGGCGCCACCAGCTTCACGTCGGAGAGCGGAACCGCGGCGGGTGAACCGGCGGCGTCGGCAAGACGCGGCGCAAGCCGGTCCCAATCGGCGATGATCGCGCACATGTCTGCCGGCGCATCCGGCGCCAGCGCCGCGATCGGCACCACCTTGTCACCGACAAGCAGTCCTGCCTGAGCGGCCTTGCCTGCCTGGGAAAATCGGACAAGTCGCATGGAAAATCCTTTCTGCGGGAAACACCGGCGTCACCTGTGCGCCGGCGGGGAACCGGCGGTCCGCAACAAAGCGGGCCGCCGGTACACCCAAGGACGCTGCGATCTCAGGCCAGAGCCTGGAAGGGCTGCTGCACGGTGATTTCCGGAGCGTACTGGTTCTCGGTAATCCTGAGATCGAAGGGAAACTGCTCGCCCTTGATCCATTGTCCGCCGACCACCGGGGTGGAGGAAACGTTCGGCACCGGCCCGCTCGAGAAGTCGATCGCTCCGACCATGGTATTGAGCTTGGTTGCCTTGATCGCCTCGACGAGGGCGCCCGGATCGGTCGGGTCGGTCGAGCGCTTCAGCGCGTCGAGGGCAACCTCGATCAGCGCGTGCTTGAAGCCCTTGGGCTGAACCCATTGGCGGCCCGTCTGCTTGGTGAAGTCGGCAGCGAATTCCGCCGAGGTCGCGCCCGTGATCGACGACTTGTACGGATGCCCCGGCGACCACCAGATCTCGGTCGACAGGCCGATGCCCGGTTCGCCGATCGCCTCCAGCGAGCTTGGGAAGAGAAGTGCCTTGGCGATGGTGGCCGCCTTCGGCTTGAAGCCGAGCTGCTTGGCCTGAACCCAGAAGGTGTTCCAGTCGGGCGGCAGGAAAACGCCCGTGATCACGTCGACCCCGGCATCCTTGAGCTTCCCGATCTGCGCCGAGAAGTCGTTCGACAATGGCTCGAAGAGACCAAGGTCGATGACGTCCAGGCCGTGACTCTTCAGTTGCGCTGCGAAACCGTGCTCGGGGTTCGACATCGCGACGCCGTCGCTGTCGTTCGACAGCATCAGGCCGACCTTCTTGTTGGTCTGCAGCTGGTCCCAAAGCGAGACATAGGAATTGATGACCTGCGCCCCGCCCCAGAAGAAATGGTAGGTCCAGTCGAAACCCTTTGCCGGATCGCCGCCGCGCCCGAAGAAAAAGGCGTCCCATGGGGTATCGGCCGAGATGCTCGGCACGCCGTTGAGTTCGCACTGATCGGTGACCGGATTGACGGTATCCGCCGTCGAGGACGACAGCATCAGGTGGACCTTGTCCTTCAGGATCAGCTCCGAGGCGACTTCGGCCGACCGGTTCGGATTCGACTGGTTGTCCTTGCGGATCAGCCGGATCGCGTAGTGCTTGCCGTTCACGTCGATACCCTGGTCGAGCACCGACTGCAGGCCCCCGATCACGAAATCATCGGCCGAGCCGAAGCCTGCGATCGGACCCGTGGTCGGGCTGACCCAGCCGATGCGGATCTCCTCTTCGCCCGCCGCCCAGCCGCGACGCGCGAGCATCGGTGCGGCCAGTGCGCCGGCGCTGACGCCGAGCATGCGCCGGCGGCTCCATAGAGTGTTTGTGGTGCGTGACATGGTCCGACCTCCCGTTCGTCCGATAGCTGCCTCCGGTCCGTTCAAACCGCACCGGCGTCTCTGACGCGCGGTTCGGAACTGCCCGGACTCCAACCACGAACAACGTGGCACACATTATCGGATGAATCAACATATAATATATTATCTTGCTGATTATCTGTTTATGGGTAGAATGTCAGAGGAAAAAGGGGAGGGCCATGACGGAGAGCGTTGTCGCATTGTCGGTTGTCGGACTGCGCAAGGCCTATGGTGCCCTGGCGGTCACCCAGGACGTGTCGTTTTCGGTACACGAGCACCGTGCGCTCGGAATCATCGGACCGAACGGCGCGGGAAAGACAACGTTGTTCAACCTGATCGCCGGGACGCAGAAGGCCGACGCTGGCCGAATCTCCGTCTACGGAACCGACATCACCGGTCTCAGCGCCAAAGAGCGGTGTCATCTTGGCATTTCCCGGTCCTTCCAGATTCCCCAGCCTTTCGCCGGAATGACGGCCTACGAGAACGTGCTGATCGCTGCCGCCTTCGGCCGCCGGCTACCCGAATACTCCGCGCGCTCCTACGCCACCGACGCCATCGACCACGCCGGCCTCGGTCATTTGTCCGATCGCCTTGCCGGTTCGTTGACGCTGCTCGACCGAAAGCGCCTCGAACTTGCCCGCGCGCTCGCCACCGGTCCGCGCCTGCTGCTGCTCGACGAGATCGCCGGCGGCCTGACCGAAGCCGAATGCGTCTCGCTGATCGAACTCATTCGCGAGATCCAGGCCGCCGGCACGACCATCGTCTGGGTCGAACATGTCCTGCATGCCCTGCTCGCCGTGGTCGACGAAGTCCTGGTCCTGGATTTCGGCAAGGTCATCGCGCACGGGCCGCCGGACGTCATCATCAGGGATCCGCAGGTCGCCGCCGTCTATCTGGGCCCGGACGCGCAGGAACTGGAGAACGGTCATGGCTGACCCGATCCTTTCGGTCCACCGCCTCTCGACCGGCTATGGCGATTTCCAGGCGCTGTTCGATGTCGATCTCACGCTGGAAAAGAACTCCGTACTCGGCCTCGTCGGTGCCAACGGCGCCGGTAAATCGACCCTGTTCAAGGCAATACTCGGTCTGCTGCCGCGTTCGCGAGACATGGTCCGCTTCCACGGCCGACCGATCGGCGACTTGAAAACCGAACAGCTGCCGAAGCTCGGCATCGTCATGGTGCCCGAGGGGCGCCGGCTGTTCCGCTCGCTCAGCGTCGAGGAAAACCTCCAGATCGCCGCCGAGAACGGGCGGCGCGGCGACTGGACCACGAAACGTGTCTTCGAGCTGTTCCCGATCCTCGGCGAAAAGCGCCGTCAGGGCGCCACCTCACTCTCCGGCGGGCAACAGCAGATGGTGGCGATCGGCCGCGCGCTGGTCGCCAATCCGGAAATCATCCTGTTCGACGAGATTTCGCTCGGACTGGCGCCGATCGTCGTCAACGACGTCTATTCCGCCCTGCCGGCGATTACCGCCAGCGGCATCTCCGCCATTGTCGTCGAGCAGGACGTCGACCGTATTCGCCGTCTCGCCAACGCACTGGTCTGTCTCGGCGAAGGCCGCGTGGTCCTCTCCGGCCTGGCGAGTGAATTCACCAAGAAGCAACTCACCGCGGCGTATTTCGGAGAATAGCCATGCAGCTTGCCGACCTCATCGTACAGGGCGCGCTGCTGGGCGGCCTCTACGCCTTGTTCGCCGCCGGGCTGAGCCTCGTCTTCGGAGTCATGCGCCTCGTCAACATCGCGCATGGCGACTTCATCATCCTCGCCGCTTATCTGACCCTAACGATCGTGCAGCAGACCGGCATGCATCCGCTGCTGGCGCTTGTCATCGCCATTCCGCTGATGGCGGCGCTCGGCTACCTTCTGCAGCGCTTCGTGCTGCGGCGCACCCTCGGACCGGATATCCTGCCGCCGATCCTGGTAACCTTTGGCCTCAGCATCATCATCCAGAACGCTCTGCTGGCGGCATTCTCGACCGATTCCAAGCGGCTGTCGCTCGGCGCCTTCGAAACCCTCGGCTTCGGCATCGGCGGCCTGAACATCGGCGCCCTGCCGGCGCTGACCTTCGCGGTGGCTGTCGCGCTCATTCTTCTTCTCGAATATGTGTTCTTTCGCTCGCGCATGGGGCGCGCATTCCGGGCCACGTCGGACGACGCCGAAACCGCCAAGGCCATCGGCGTTTCCACGGACCATGTCTTCGCGATTGCCATGGCGCTCTCCTTCGCTGTCATCGCGATCGCCGGCGTGCTGCTCGCCGCCCGCTCCTCGTTCGATCCGTTCGCCGGCCCGGCGCGTCTGCTCTACGGCTTCGAGGCGGTGATCATCGGCGGTCTCGGCAATCTCTGGGGCACGCTCGCCGGCGGAATCGTCCTCGGCATCGCCCAGAGCCTCGGCGCGGCGGTATCGCCGTCGTTTCAGACGCTGGCCGGCCATCTCGTCTTCTTCGCAATCCTCGCGCTGAAGCCGCGCGGCCTTTTCCCCCGGATGGATTGACCATGACGAACCCGACTGTCCGTGTCGCCATTGGCCTTGTCCTCGTCACGCTGGCGCTTGCCTCGATGCCTCTCTGGGCTGGCCGCGCCGACCTGCGCCTTGCCGGAGAATTCCTCAGCTATCTGGCGCTCGCCGTACTGTGGAACCTGCTCGCCGGCTATGCCGGCCTGGTCTCCGTCGGCCAGCAGGCCTTTCTCGGGCTCGGCGGCTATATCCTGTTCGTCGGCGTGATCTGGCTCGGCCTGCCGCCATTGTCGATGATCCCGCTTGCCGCTGTCGCTGCGGGCTTGATCGCCGCCGCCTTCGCCCCGCTGCTGTTCCGCCTCGAGGGGGCCTATTTCGCCGTCGGCACCTGGGTGGCGGCCGAGACGGTGGCGCTGGTCTTCGCCGCCATTCCTTCGCTTGGGGCGGGTGCGGGCATGTCCCTGCCGGTCAAGGCGGTCGCGTCGATCGCGGCCACCGCAGCGGTCCGCGAGTGGATCATCTTCTGGCTGATGCTGGCCCTCGCGATGGGGATCCTCGGCGGAACCTATGCCCTGATCAAGTCGAAGGCCGGCCTGGCTCTGATGGCGCTGCGCGACAATGCGCTGGCGGCCGGTTCGCTCGGCGTCGACATCTGGACCACGCGTTTCCGCACCTATGTCGGGGTCGCCGCGGCCACAGGCGCAGTCGGCGCGCTCGTCTTCCTGCAGAAGCTGCGCATCTCGCCCGATGCCGGGTTTTCACTCAACGACTGGACCGCCATCGTCATCTTCATCGTGGTGATCGGCGGCATCGGCCGCCTCGAAGGAGCGGTGATCGGAACGATCGTGTATTTCCTCTTACGCGAACTGCTCATTGACTATGGCACCGTCTACCTGATCGTCCTCGGCCTGATCGGCATCCTGGTGATGATGTTCTCGCGCAGCGGCATCTGGGGTATCGCCGAGCACCGGCTCGGCTGGTCGCTGATGCCGACGCGACGAAGACGGGAATGAATCGGTGACCGCCGCCTTAGCCATTGCTGACCGGGTGTCGTCCCCCTGCCGCTCGACTTGCAGGCAAGCGCGGCTTACGGTCGCCGTGAACGAATCGGCGCCGTGCAATCCTCCCATTGAATCGCCCGGTACGGCCTGCCCGAGGTGTGCATGACAGCCGAACGCGCTTACAAGAACATCACCGCCCAAACGCTCGACCTGCTGCGCGAGGCGATTGTTCACGCCGAATACCAGCCCGGCCACAAGCTGCGGATCGACCAGCTTGCCAAGTCGCTCAGCGTCTCGATCGGCGCGGTTCGCGAGGCGCTGTCGCGCCTCACCGCCGAAGGCCTGGTGGTGGCCGAGCCGAACAAGGGGTTTATCGTCGCGCCGATCTCTCGCCGCGACCTGGAAGACCTGACCGCGGTTCGCGTCGAGGTCGAATCGACCTGCCTCGAACAGGCGATCGAGCATGGCGATGTCGATTGGGAGGGGCGCATCCTGTCATCGCACCACAAGCTGCGCGCGCTCGGCAACGCCTACATGCAACCGGGCACCGACGCGGCGCGCCAGTGGCACGAATTGCACGAGACGTTTCATGACGTGCTCGCCTCGGCCTGCCCGAACACCTGGTGGCTCTGGCTGCGCCGGCGCCTCTACGTGCAGTCGGAACGCTACCGCCGAATTTCCGGGCCGATCGACGGCACCCAGCGCGACATCGTCGCCGAGCATGAGGCCATCGCCAACGCGGCGCTGGCGCGCGACGCGGTGGCGGCGCGAAAGGCGATGACCATGCATCTGGCGCGCACCACGGAAATCATCCTCAGCTCCGATTTCCTCAGCGAGGAAAACGAGGACAAGCAATCGGGCGGCGCGATTCCCAGGGCCATCGAGCGCGCGTCGATCCCGAGGATGACAGAGATCATCCAGCGGCGCGAGGCGCGCTGAACGCCTGCAGGCCCTTGTCTCGACCGTGCGAGTGATCGGACTCCGCCCCGAGCTCTCGCGCGGTGGCGACTTGGCCGGCCACGCGGCGGTTCACTCCCCTTCGGGAACTCCGGCAAGCCGGCGCGCTAGCTTCTGCTTCGCCTTGTATTCGGCACCGCGCGCAATCTGGATGCGCTGCGCCTGCGGCGAGCCGGCACCGTGCATCGATTCCGTCAGGTAGCCGACGGCGTTGCGCCCGAGCGTCATGTTCTCGATCAAGCGCAGGATGCGCATGCGATCCTCCACCGCGTTGTTGCTTCGCCCGACGAGGAACTTGCGGATGAGCGGGCCGATGTCCTCGTGGTTGAGGTCCGACTCCGACGGCATCGTCACCATCAGCCCGCCGGCAATATCCTGGGCCAGCCGGCCGATCTCGTAGGGAAAGCGCGTCACATTCTGCTTGCACACATTGGCGAGCAGGTCGTCATTGAGGAAGACGCCCGACTTCATCGCCTTCGCCTCATGCGCCGAGGCGAGCGCGCCGGAACGGATCGTTTCGTTGAGATGCACCATCTCGACCAGCTTGTCGCGGATATGCGAGGCGCGCTCGACACCGTTCATCTCGGCGATTTCCGCCGCCGCGCCGATCAGCACGTCGCCGACACCCGCTTTGCAGATGTAGGAACAACGGTGATAGGTGGTGAAGCGCTCCACCAGCATGGCGGCGAACTCGTACTCGCCGTTCATGAAGACGTGCTCGTGCGGGATGAAAACCTCATCGAAGACGATCATTGCCTCCTGCCCGGCAAAACCCGCGTTGCCCTGGTCGATGGTGCCCGGTTCGAGGCAACGCGTGTCGTTCGACTGCCGCCCATAGATGTAGGTGATGCCCGGCGCATGCACCGGAACCGCGCCGACGATGGCGAAGGCAGCGTCCTTTTCGGCGAGCCTGAGCGTCGGCATGACGACCAGCCAGTGGGAATTGATGCAGCCCGTCTGGTGCATCTTGGCGCCCGAGATATAGACGCCTTTCGCATCGCTGCGTTTGACGTGCACATAGACGTCCGGATCGACCTGTTCGTGCGGCGCGCGCGAACGGTCGCCCTTGGCATCCGTCATCGCGCCGCCGATGACCTGGTTGCGCTTCTGCACCTCGGCAAGGAAGGCAAGCAGGCGAGCGTGATAGTAGGTTCCGTGCGCATCGTCGATTTCATAGGTAACCGAATGCAGCGCATTGATCGCATCGAGGCCGACGCAGCGCTGGAAACAGGTGCCCGTGCGCCTTCCAAGTTCATGCTGCATGCGCGCCTTGGCGACGAGATCGCCGGCCGATTGCGCAATGTGCAGAAAGCGGTTTACCCGCGAACCGGCGATCGGCGACTCGACCGTAGCCATATCCGCGTGTTCGCTGGCCAGCTCATAGGTTGCCGCCATCGCATTGACCGACGGGCGGATGATCGGATGGTCGACCGGCTCGGACACCCTCTCGCCCATCAGATAGATGGCAAGACCGCGATTTCGGAGGCTCTCGACATAGTCGTCGGCCGTCGCGATCCTCGCGAAACGACCCCAAAGGGATGGGTCCGAATTCGGGCTCGTGTCCGTCATGAAAAATCCCTCGAAATCACAGATGACCAAAGTCAAGGCACGCGAACGGCACGAACCGCAGTCTGCCCCGCATGATGAACCGTAGAGGAAGCGAACGGAGGCTTCCATAGCCAATTCGATCACGAGGCGCCGGGCCATCGCCCTGTTCGCCACCCTCCCCGTCCTGGCGGCACGCAACGCCGCGGCGACGCCGGCGAAGCTTTGGCAGTGGCAGGGCACGGTGTTCGGTGCCGACGCCTCGATCACCCTCGCCGCGACGAACCGCGACGCTGCACAGGAAACGATCGCGGCTGCGCGTACAGAAATAGAGCGGCTGGAGCAGATCTTCAGCCTGTTCCGGTCGACATCGGCTCTGTCGCGCCTCAACGCGGACGGCCGCCTCGACACACCCCCGGCCGATCTCGTAGCGCTGCTTTCGCTCAGCCGCGAAATCCATGTAGCAACCTGCGGCGTCTTCGACCCGGCCATCCAGCCGCGCTGGCTTGAACTGGCGCAGGCCTCCGCGTCGGGCGGCGAGGCTCAACCTGCGGGCGCAGGCGCTCGCTTCTCCGATGTGAATATCGACGACGGTTCCGTTGCGTTCACGAAGCCAGGCATGGCGCTGACACTGAACGGAATCGCGCAAGGTTATGCCACCGACAAGGTTGCCCACTTGTTCAGTCAGCGTGGACTTACCGATATCCTTGTTGAACTCGGCGAATACCGCGCGCTCGGCCGCCACCCTGACGGACGACCGTGGCGCGTTGCGCTCGGAAGCGCTGGCGGCTCCATGGTCGATCTCGACTCAACGGCGTTGGCGACCTCGGAACCCTATGGCACCACGCTCGACACCGCCGGCCGCCTGCCGCAGATGATCGATCCGGCGACGGGGATGCCGGCTGCGACCTGGCGGCGCGTCTCGGTGGCGGGTCCGCGCGCCGCGATCGCCGATGCGTTGTCGACCGCATTCTCGATCATGCCGCTCGACGCTATCGCGTCGACGCTCGCCAACCTGCCCGCCTACCGCGCATGGCTCACCGGTTTCGACGGCGCCGAACGGACAATCGGATAGGCGCCGCCGCGCTCAGTGACTGGTGCCGTCCTCGAAATTGATCTTGTTCCAGACATTGTATTTGCCGGACGGCTTGCGCATCGGGATACGCTTGATTTCCTCGAGCGTTTTGGCGTCGTAGACGATGACGGCGCCGTCATCCTCCCAGATCGACACCAGCGCGTGGGCGCCCGTCTTGTCGAACTCGACATGGGCGGCGGTCTTCCCCGGTTCGGGACGCAGCGTCTTGACGATCTCCAGCGTCCGCTTGTCGATGACGTGCATCGCGTCCTTGTTGGGGCCGAAGAACACGTCGGTCCACGCATAGGGCGACCCGTCATGGCTGCGCATGAAGAAGCCGGGGCCGAGCGTGTCGAGCGTCTTGATGATGGTCCAGGTCTCCATGTCGATGATGGAGATCTTGGCCTCCTTCAAGTTCGGTGTCGCCATTACGCGCCTGCCGTTCCACATCCACGAAATGCCGGAGCCGAGATGCGGAAAGCCGGGCAGGTCGACGCTGGCGATCTCACGGCCGACATTGAGATTGACGACGATGCCGTTCCCGCCCTTGCGCGACGAGCCGATAAGATTGGCGTAGTTGGGCGTGAAGAAGAAATCGTCCAATGGCTCGCTCAGCAGGATGCGCCGTTGCGCGAACAGGCCCTGCGACGACGGCAGCGCCTCCACCATGCCCTTCTCGTAGGAATGCACCTTGCCGGGATAGACCGGCGGCGCGTTCGGGTCGGTGGCGATCTCCCATAGTTCCGGCACGTCCTTCAGTGCCACGACGAAGCTGTCGCGCGGCCTTGCCTGATACACGGCCGAGACGCGCGAGGAATTGCCGGCCGCATCCTTCGCCTCGAAAATCTTTTCGACCGACAGGTCGTCCGCCGAAAGGATCACCAGCGAATGAGGCAGGTAATTGGCGAGCGCGATATGCTTGCCGTCCTTCGACAGCGCGATGTTGCGGGAGTTGATGCCGCCGCGCACTTCGGCCACGACCTTCAGCGCCCAGATATCATATTTGGTGATCCAGCCGTCTCGCGACATGAAATAGACATAGCGGCCGTCAGACGAGAACTTCGGTCCGCCATGCAGCGCGAAGCGCGTGGGAAAGCGCATGATCGGCTCGAACCTGTCGCCGTCGAGGATGGTGGCATGATGGTCGCCCGTCTCCACCACCACGAACAGGTTCATCGGATCGGCGCTGAACACCGGCTTGTCGACCGACTGATATTCGGTGTTCTTCACCGCGCTCGCGGCGATCTCCGCCTCGCCCCAGACCGGCTCGAAGCCGAGCGGCGTGGAGACGTAGGCGGCGAGCGCGGCGATATCGTCGGCCGACAGCTTGTCGCCAAACGCCGGCATCTGCGTCTGCACCCGCCCGTTGGCGATGGTCGCGGCGAGCACCTTTGCATCGATCCGGCCGAGGCTTTCGGGAATGAGCGCAGGACCGATGGCGCCAAAACGCTGTTCGCCGTGGCAGGACGCGCAATTGTCGGCGTAGAGCGCGGCGGGATCGCCCGCCAGCGCCGGACCGGCGAAGAAGGACGCCAGGAGGAAACTAAGCGTAACGATGCGGCGCTTCATGGCGCATACCCCGGAACGGCTTGACCACAAGGCGGTCGGCGTCGTGCGCATCCGCAAGACCGATTTCAGCGTCGGTCAGGTAGCACGCCGGATCCTCCGCCCACGGATCTCCGGTCAGTTGCAGGGCGCGAACCCGCGTGTTGCCGCCGCAGATCGACAGATGAGCGCACGAACCGCAACGGCCCTTTACCGGGCGCGGCATCTGCTTCAGCCCGGCCATCACCGGATCCGTCGTGTCCATCCAGATATCGGAGAAGGCGCGTTCGCGCGCATTGCCGAGATTGTAGTGCCACCAGAACGTATCGGGATGGACATTGCCGAGATTGTCGATGTTGGCGACGTTGCGTCCCGAAGCGTTGCCGCCCCAGCGCTTCAGCAGCATTTCCAGATGATCGGCGCGTTCGGGATGGTTGGCGCGCGCCCATTGCAGCAGATAGACGCCATCGGCATCGTTGTTGCCGGTGACGTATTCGCGCCCGTTACCTGCCTTCACATCGACAAGGGCACGTTCGATCAGCAGGTCCATGGCCTTGCGCGTGATCGCCCATTCGGCGTCCGATCCGCGGTTCTTGTTGCCGCGCCCGGCATAGACGAGGTGCGACAGGTAAATCTTGTCGACCTGCTCGGCATCGGCCAGATCGAGCAAGGGTTCGAGATTGGCCGCGTTGTCCATTGTCATGGTGAAGCGCAGGCCGACCTTCACGCCGAGCTTCCGAAGGCGGCGCACCGCCGCCAGCGACTCGTCGAAGGCACCGGCCTTGCCGCGGAAGCGGTCATGGACGGCACCGATGCCATCCAGCGAAATGCCGACATAGTCGTAACCGATCTCCGCGATGCGGCCGGCGTGTTCGTCGTCGATCAGCGTGCCATTGGTCGACAGCCCGACATAGAAGCCTTTCGCCTTGGCGCGGCGCGAGATGTCGTAGATGTCCGGGCGCAACAACGGTTCGCCGCCAGACAGGATCAGCACCGGCACGCGGAACGCCTTGAGGTCGTCCATCACCGAGAAGACCTCGTCCGTCGTCAGTTCGCCGGGGAAATCGACATCGCCGGAGATCGAATAGCAGTGCTTGCACAAGAGGTTGCAGCGACGCACGAGGTTCCAGATGACGACAGGCCCGGGCGGCTGGCGACGCGGCGCCGGCTCGGTCGGCTTGTGGATCTCCTGGAGGAAGTGCGTCAGGCGGAACACGGTCAGTCTCCCTGTCCGGCGAGGCGGAGCCCGCTCTTCTTGAGGATCGCGGTCGAATAGAGGATGTCGGAGGCGCGGCAATGGCGGCCGAGCAACCCGGCGACGACGCGGCGCTTGCTTTCCACCTCGTCACGGCTGGAGCCATGCAGCATGGCGAAGAGGTTGAAGGGCCATTCGGGCAGCGCGCGCGGCCGCCGATAGCAGTGCGAGACGAAATCGAGCCCGCCGACCAGCGTGCCAAGGCGATCCGCCTCGCTGTCTTCCACGTCCCAGACCGACATGCCGTTCGCCGTCATGCCGAGGCGATAGTGGTTCGGCACCGCCGCGATGCGCCGGATGACGCCGCGCTCGCGCATGCGACGGACACGCTCGAGCACCTCGTCCTCCTCCAGCCCGACATCCTCGGCGACCTTCGCCCACGGATCGACCGCAAGCGGCAGTCCGGCCTGCAGGGCCACGACCACGCGACGGTCAACAGCGTCGAGCGTGGTCATGCCGGCACCTTCAGCTCGATGAAGAACTCCGCCTCCTTGGGAAATCGATAGACTTTGATCCCGGTTTTCGCCTCGATGGCGTCGGCGGCTTCGCCGATCCCCGAATCATTCTCCGTGGCGAGCACGAACCACATGTTGAAACGGTGCTCGCGCCGGTAATTGTGCGCCACTTCGTCAAAGGCGTTGACCGCCTCGGTCACCTCGCCGAACCGGTCCTCCGGCACGATCATCGCACAGAGGCAATAGGCTCCGCCCATGCGCGCGGCGTCGAACATCGGACCGAAGCGCGTCAGCACGCCGCTTTCCCTGAGCCGCGCGATGCGCGAGACGATGTCGTCCTCGCTCAGACCCAACTCCCGCGAAGGCGCCGCGAAGGGGCGCGAAACCGGTTCGATACCGTCCTGCAGTCGATTGACCAGTTTGCGGTCGAGGGCGTCGAGGCTCATGCGGCGCTCCTGACCGAGGAGAACCGCGCGCCCGTCTGCTTGAAGCAACGCCGGGAGAACAGCACGGCCCGGTCGCGCGCCTCGGCGGCGATCACGTCGAGCCGCTGGATGACGCCGAGCGCGTCCTCGCGGCTGCGCCCATGCACCATGCAGTAGAGATTGAACGGCCACTCCGCGGTCATGCGGCGACGATAACACAGATTGACGCCCGTCACCTGCGCCAGCCGCTCCCCGACCGCGTCGACCGATGCCGGATCGACCGCCCAGACGGCCATCGCGTTGGCGCCGATGCCGAGCGCACGGTGGCGCACGACGACGCCGAAGCGGCGAATGACATGGGCGTCCTGCAACGCCTTGAGACGCTCGATGACCATCTCCTCCGTCAGGCCAATATCCTCGCCGACCGCCTGATAGGGGCGCGGGACCAGTGACAGCCCATCCTCGATGGCAGCAAGAATATCGCCGTCACCGTTGGCGATGCGGTCGAGGTCGGGTTCGCCGAGCCGCTGGCGGTGCGGTGCGATATCCGGACCAGCAAGCGGGAACCCGAGGTCGAGGTGGAAGGCGCGCTCCAGCCGCAGGTTCTCAACTGGCAGTCCGCTGCCTGCGGCGATGCGCGAAAGTGTCGCATCGAGTTCATCGGCAGTTGGCGCGGCAACGACAAACCAGAGGTTCACCGCATTGTCGCGCTCGTAATTGTGGGTGACGCAGGGTTCGGCGCTGACCAGCGCGGCAACCTGATCGAGGCGTTCGTGCGGGACGCGCATCGCTGCCAGCGTCGACGCGCCGATCGCATTCGGGGCCACGACAGCGCCGATACGGGTGATGAGCCCGCGCTCCTGCAAGCCGCGGAACCGCGCGATCGTGTCGATCTCGCCCAGGCCAACGGCGGCCGCGACATCACCGAAAGGCCGTGGCGTCAGCGGAAAACCATGCTGGAAACGATCCAGCAGCAGGACGTCGGCGGGATCCGGTCGAAGCAGCAGCGTCATAGCCCCGTCCTGTGCGCGCGTGCGGTAAAGAAAATGCCGCTCGGTTTCACGGCGGGAAGCGTGACGACCTTCTCCAGAGTCCGCGTGTTCCAGACCTGCACCTCGTCGGCATCGCGGACGCTGAGCCAGACCTCGTGCCCGCGCGGCGCGAATTCCATGTGCAGAACGGCGGGACCGGGCTTCAGCGTCGCCACGATTTGCCGGGTCGGCACGTCGATGATCTGCACCGTGTCATTGTCGGGCGGGGCGAAATTGACCCAGACCTGGCGGCCATCGGGTCGGGACATGGCGAAGACCGGCTGGCCGTGAACCGCGATCCGGCCCGCCTCCTCGAACGTGCGGTCGTCGACGAGAAGCACTTCATGCGCGCCGATTGCCGGCAGGAAGAACAAGCCTTCGGCATGGGTCCAGCCCTCAAGATGCGGCATCTTGTAGACGGGCAGTGCCGGGTCGTCCTTGCGGTAGTGCTGCAGGATGCGGCGCGGGGTCGGCGGGTCCTGCCAAAGGTCCAGGAGCGTCAGACCATCCTCGCCGAACAGGCCGGCGATATAGGTCCGCCCCGAGGAATCGACCAGCGCGTCGTAGGGGTTGGCGCCAATTCCGGCGATGCGCGTGATCTTCGGCGTATCGCCCTCAGAGAAGTCGGCAATCCACGTCTCGCCTGCATCCCACAGCGAAAACACGAACTTGCGCCCCGGGACATCGACGAGGCCGATGGTCTTGGAGAGGCTTGCACCTCCTTCGCCATAGGTGGCCGGAATGTCGGCGACGAGATCGAGCGTGGCGCTGTCGAACACCTTCACGCCACCCGGCTCGTAGTTCGACACGGCCACCAGCGTCCCGTCGTCGGAAATGGCGCCGCCGATGGAATTGCCGCCCTGGACCACTCGCGCCGCGATGCGCTGCGTCAGCAGGTCGACCTTGGTCAGCCCGCCGTCGCGGCCGAAGACATAGGCGTAGCGCTCGTCGCGCGAGAAGACGGCAGACGCATGCGAGACGTCGCCAAGCCCTTCGACGCGGGCAAGCGTCTCGTGTTTCGTCGTATCGACGATCAGTAGCGAACCGCTGCCGCGTTCGATCACGATACCGAGGTCGCCGGTTCCGCGCAGCGTGTCGGCCGCCCGCGCAGCGATCGCCGTCAGCGAAACCAGCAGGGCGAGCAGCAGGCGTTTCATTCCAGCGCCCCTTCCTTCAGCTTGCGAGCGATCCAGTCGGCTTCGCGTTCGTCGATGATCCCGGCCCAACCCGGCATCGGCGTCCCCGGAACGCCGTGAAGCACGATTTCGCGCAGGGCCTCCACGTCGAGAGCCGTCAGGTCGGCGGCGCGGATCGGCGCGCCGAGGCCGCCCTTCAGCGACAATCCGTGGCAGGAACCGCAATCCTGGCGCACCATGTTGGCAAGGCGATCTTCTGTAGCCTTGTCGAAGTCGCCTGCGGCATGGGCGGCGACCGGCAACAGCGCCGCAAGCGCGATCAACAGTCTAGGCACGAACAGCCTCCGCTGGCGGTTCGACCAAACGCAGGCGCGGCGCGACCGCGGCCGGGGCAAGCTCGATGCCGGCGGCTTCGCCGATGAAGAAGGTCACCGGATTATTCATTCCCGCTGCCACGACCTCGTTGGCGACGGACGCAAGATCGCAACGCAGGGTCCTCTGCTCCGGCAGCGTCCCGTCGGCGACGGCGACCACCGGGGTCGTCGGCGCGCGGCCGTGGGCGATGAGATGGGCGGCAATCCCGGCAATCTGTCCATAACCCATATAGACGACCACGGTCGTACGGGGGTCGGCAAGCCCGGCCCAGTCCAGATCGAGCGGCTCGTCGTTGCGGCAATGTCCGGTGACGAATCGCAGGCTCGTGGCCACGCCCCGGTGGGTGAGCGGGAGCATTGCGCGGGCCGCGCAGCCTTGCGCCGCGGTGATGCCGGGAACCACTTCGACGTCGATTCCCGCCTTGGCCAGTTCGAGAGCTTCCTCGCCGCCGCGGCCGAAGATGAATGGATCGCCGCCCTTGAGCCGGGCAACCGTCAGGCCGCCTTCGGCCAGGCGGACCAGAAGCCGGTTGATCTCTTCCTGCGGTACCGGATGGCGGCCCGGTTCCTTGCCGACCGGCAGCATCGCCGCGATGCGCGGCGCCAAGGCGAGGATTTCGGCGGAAACGAGGCGGTCGTGGACAACGACATCGGCTGTGCCCAGCAGGCGCACCGCTTTTAGCGTCATCAGTTCCGGATCGCCGGGACCCGCGCCAATGAGGAAAACCTTGCCGTTGCCCTTCATCGTTGTTCTCATTCGTTGCGAATGGCAGGCGAAGGAAAGACGGGGCGGCCAGGGCCGCCCCGTCCCGGTCTCAATACACGTCGTTGCGCGTGTTGAAGACGTTGAACTTGCCGGTCGGGGTGATCAGGTTCGGGTCCTTGATCACCTGCTTCAGCTTCAGCGTCTTGTCATCGACGATGACGATGGCCGAGGGCTTGTCCTTCTTGTTCCACACAGAGAACCAGACTTCGTCGCCGGCTTGGTTGTACTCGCCCTGCACGACGCGCGGCTGGCCGTCGTCGATCGCGGCCCACTCACCGATCGGCAGCGTGGTGTATTCCGGCTTCTCGTTGCCGAGATCGGCGACATTGAAGACCGCGATGGAGGCCGAGAGCTCGGCATCGGGGTTCAACGGCGCATCGACATAGAGATGGGCGGAGCCGGGATGCGACTTGACGAACAGTGAGCCGCCGCCAAGCGCTTCAAGCGTCTGCACCACCTTCCAGGCCTGATCCGGATGGCCTTCGGGATCCGTACCGATCAAGGCGACCGATTCGTCGCCGAGATGCGACGTCACCCACACCGGTCCGAATTTCGGATGGACGATGTTGGCGCCGCGGCCCGGATGCGGGGTCTTGCCGCCCGTATCGATGAGCGCGGCCAGCTTGTCCTCCTTCGTATCCACCACGGCGATCTTGCCGCGCGCATTCGCTGCCACGAGGAAGTAGCGCTTGGTGGAATCGAAACCGCCGTCATGCAGGAACCGTTCGGCCTCGATGTCCGTGGTCTTCAGGTTCTTGATGTCGGAATAGTCGACCAGCAGGATGTGGCCCGTCTCCTTGACGTTGACGATGAACTCCGGCCGGTAATGCGAGGCCACGATCGAGGCAACGCGCGGCTCGGGATGGTATTCCTGCGTGTCCACGGTCATGCCGCGGGTCGAAACGACCTTGAGCGGCTCGAGCGTGGCGCCATCCATGATGACGTATTGCGGCGGCCAGTAGGAACCGGCGATCGCATATTTGTCTTCCCACCCTTCCATCTTGGAGGTTTCGATGGAACGGGCTTCCGATCCGATCTTGATTTCGGCAACCGTCGCCGGCTCCTCCATCCACAGATCGATCATGTCGACCTTGCCGTCGCGGCCGATGGTGAACAGGTAACGGCCCGAAGCCGACAGACGCGAGATGTGCACGGCGTAGCCGGTCTTGATCCGCTTGACGATCGCCTTGCTGTCGCCGTCGATCAACGCCACCTCGCCTGCGTCACGCAGCGTGACGGAGAAGAGGTTGTCGAGGTTGAGTTTGTTCATCTGCTTGGTCGGACGCTGATCGACCGGAACCATGAGCTTCCAGCTGTCCTTCATGTCCGCCAGGCTGAACTCAGGCGGTTGCGCCGGTTCGTTGAGCAGGTAGCGGGCCATCAGGTCGACTTCCTGCTCCGTCAGCTCGCCCGAGGTGCCCCAGTTGGGCATGCCGGCCGGCGAGCCGTAGGTGATGAAGTCCTTGAGCGCCTCGTAGCCGCGCTCCTTGGTGATGTCGGTCGTCAGCGGCTTGCCGGTCGCGCCCTTGCGCAGCACGCCATGGCAACCCGCGCAACGCTGGAAGAAAATCTTGTTCGCCTGAACAAATTCTTCTTCGGTCAGCTTCGGATCGCCGGGCTTCGAGCCAGGCTGTTCCAGCTTCTCGCCGGCCAGGGAATCCGCGGATGGCTGATACTGCCCGCCGGGCGTCGTATCATGCTGCTTGAGATCGGCGGGCTTGTCTTCCGAGTGGGCCACCGAAATGGGCCCGGCAAGCGAAAGCGGAAGCACGAACGCGGTAATGATCGTCGTGTTCCGCAGGAAATCATAAAGGCGCATCGACCCTGTCCTCCTGTTGTGAGCAACCCGGCGCTTCAACATGGCGTGAACAGGCGCAATCTCACTTGACGATCATCAAGCCCAATTTCCCGATGGCGGGGCAGTGTCCTAAAAAATGCGGATTGATCGCCGAATTCAGGCGAAACTCACCGAAACTTGTACATGGATTGACGTCTGCAATGGGTTTTCGGTCACGTCTGAGCCTTTTCGCCAAAATGATTCTGGCGTGCGCCGTTTTCCTTGCGGCCGTTCCGGCATCGGCCGCTGATCTCGGCCAGGCTGTCGCCGCGCTGTTTGAGGGACAGGCCGATATCGCCGTCTCCCCGCCGCAGGGCGAGCCGCCAATGGGCGTCGTCAGCCAAGCCGGAAAGCCTATCGCGTGGTATGGGAATTCCTACGCTCTGATGGGTTCGGTCGGCTATTCGGGCAAGCCGATCGACGTGATGGTCGTGGTCAATCCCGACGCCACGATCCGCGCCGCGCAGCTTCTCACCCAGGACGAGCCGATCCTCACCATTGGCGTCAGTTCCGATGCCCTTTCGACCTATGTGTCGGGTTTCAGCGGCGTCGACGTCCGCCAGCCGGTCCGCGAATTGCTGCGCGAGGGCGCAGTCCCCGACGGTGTCGCCGGCGCGACGATTTCCTCCGGCGTCATCCGCGATGCCATCCTGCGCTCGGGCCGCTTGCTGGCCGATCGCGCCAATGCGGCCGGGGAAGGCCTTGTCGCAGCCGCGGCGGCCGCGAAACCGGACTGGAATGCGCTCGTCGCCGAAGGCAGGGTTACGCTGCGCACCGTCACGTTCGCGGAAGCGCGAAAGGCCATGCCGGGTGCCAAGACGCTTCCCGACGGCGAAGGCACATTCGCCGAATTCGCCGTCGCGCGTCTGAACGACCGCACCGTCGCCGACGCGCTGATCGGGGCCAAGCGCTTCGATCGCATCGCTCCCGAATTCGCTGCCGATGAGACCATCCTGCTGGTCGCGTCGCGCGGAGCCTACTCGGTCAAGGGGACCGCCTGGGTGAAGAGCGGCATTTTCGAGCGCCTCGAGATCTGTACGACCGGCAAAACGTTCAACCCGACGAGCGAGCGTCAACACCGCCTCGACCAGTTGCATGTCGATGGCGCGCCCGCCTTCAAGGAAGTGATGCTTCTCGGCCTGCCGGCCAGTGAGGGCATTCGCTCCGACGCGCCGGTCGACGTCACGCTCGTCGTCGACAAGACCGACGAGGGCGCGAGCGCCCCTGCCCGGTTCCCGGCGACGCTTCCGCCAATAACCAACGCCGCCGGCTCCCCCGTCGCGCAACAGGCCACACCGCCCGCCGGCGACGCCGATGAACCGCTCTGGCGGGAGAACTGGCGCGAAGCGGCGGGCGATCTCGCGCTTCTCACCGTGATGCTGATGGTGCTGTTCGGTGCGCTCTATGTCTCGGGCCCGTTGGTGCGTCGCCGCGAGCTTTACTACTGGTTCCGCACGGCCTTTCTTCTCGTCACGCTCGTCTGGCTCGGCTGGATTGCCGGCGCGCAGCTTTCCGTGGTCCAGCTCATCGCCTTTCTCCAGTCGCTGATCACGGGGTTCAACTGGCAGGTCTTCCTGCTCGCGCCGCTGATCTTCGTGCTCTGGGCTTTCGTGGCGCTTGGCGTCCTGTTCTGGGGGCGCGGCGTCTATTGCGGCTGGCTCTGCCCGTTCGGGGCCTTGCAGGAACTGCTACACCAAGCCGGCCAGCGCCTGGGGATCAAGCGCATCGAGGTGCCCTGGGAAGTCCATGAACGGCTGTGGCCGCTGAAATATGTGGCACTCCTCGTCCTGATCGGCCTGTCGCTGCAGGATACCGGCCTTGCCTTCCGCGCCGCCGAAGTCGAGCCGTTCAAGACGGCAATCATCCTGCATTTCCTGCGCGGCTGGCCCTTCGTCCTTTATGCCGCGCTGCTGCTCGGCATCGGCCTGTTCGTCGAGCGTGCCTATTGCCGCTATCTCTGCCCGTTGGGTGCCGCGCTCGCCATTCCGTCAAAGTTCAAGATCTTCGACTGGCTGATCCGCCGCCCGCAATGCGGCCGCGAATGCCGGCTGTGCGCCACGACCTGCACGGTCCAGGCGATCGACCCGATCGGCCGCATCAACCCCAATGAATGCATCTACTGCCTGAAATGCCAGGTAAACTATCACGACGCCGAAACCTGCGTGCCGCTGAAGATGCGGGCGCGCCGCACCGCGCCGGGGCCTGTCCCCGCCGCCGAACCGCACGGAAACTGATCGCCGGAAATGCTCTAGGCGCGGGCCGCCTTGATCATGTCGGCGGCTTTCTCGCCGATCATGATCGCCGGCGCGTTGGTATTGCCGCCGATCAGGCGCGGCATGATCGACACATCGACGACACGCAGGCCTTCGATGCCGCGCACGCGCAATTGCGGGTCCACCACGGCCATGTCGTCCACGCCCATCTTCGCCGTGCCGACAGGATGGTAGATGGTGTCGGCGCGGGCACGAATATGGCTTTCCCATTCCGCATCGCTCATGCCGGGCCGGGTATAGACTTCCTTCGCCCGATAGGCGGCCATCGCCGGCTCTTCCAGGATTTCCCGGGTCATCTTGGCGCCCTTGAGCAGCAGATCGAAATCGCGCCGGTCGGCCAGATAATGCGGGTCGATGGCAGGCGGTGCCAGAGGATCGGCGCTCGCAAGCCGCACCTCGCCCACCGAATGCGGCCTCAGCACACAGACATGGCAGGAGAAACCGTAGCCCATGTGCAGCTTGCGCGCATGGTCGTCGACGATGGCGATGACGAAATGGAGCTGCAGGTCCGGTCGGTCCAATGACGGATCGGATTTGATGAAGGCGCCGGCTTCCGCGAAGGTCGAGGAAATCATCCCCGTACCGTCCTTGCGCCATTGCAGGATGTGCTTGACCAGCGACAGCGTGCCTCTCAGCCCGATCCCGACCATGTCGTGGTCGTTCGACTTGTAGGCCAGGATGAAATCGAGATGGTCCTGCAGGTTCTTGCCGACTCCCGGCAACTCATGGACGACCACGATGCCATGGCGCTTGAGTTCGTCCGCCGGACCGATACCCGAAAGCAGCAGCAATTGCGGGGTGTTGTAGGCACCGCCCGAGAGGATCACCTCGTGCCGCGCCTCCACCGTCTTCTCCTGTCCGCCCTGGCGATAGACAATGCCTTTGGCCCGCTTGCCATCGAGGAGAATGCGCGTCGCTTGCGCCCTGGTGATGACCGTGAGGTTCTTGCGATCAAGGTGAGGATGGAGATAGGCGGCCGCGGAGGTGCAGCGCTCGCCGTTGCGTTCATTGTGGAACTGCGTGCACTGATAATAGCCCACACCTTCCTGCTCCGGCCCGTTGAAATCCTCGTTGGACCGGATCTGGCGCTCGTTGGCAGCCTGAATGAACGCGGCGGTCACCGGACGCGGCGACTTCTGGTTGGAGACGTGCAGCGGTCCGCTCTCGCCGTGCAACGCATCGGCGCCGCGCTCGTTGTTCTCGGCGCGCTTGAAATAGGGCAGCACATCCTTCCACGCCCAGCCGTCGCAGCCGAGTTCAGCCCATTCGTCATAATCCTTGGGATGGCCCCGCACATAAAGCATGGCATTGATGGCAGAGGAGCCGCCGAGCGCCTTGCCGCGCGGAGCGTAGCCGCGGCGGCCATTGAGGCCTGGCTGGGGTACGGTCTCGTAGCCCCAGTTGTTGTAGCGGATATGATCCGGCACCATCGTCAACGCCCCCGTCGGAGCGCGGATCAGCAAATCCTTGCCGTCGCCCCCGGCTTCGAGCAGGCACACGGTGATGGCGGGATCTTCACTCAGCCGCCCGGCAAGCGTCGCTCCAGAGGAACCGCCGCCGACGATGACATAGTCGAAAACCATGCCTGTTCTCCGAAAAGTTGACCGCCCCGAAGGCAGCTTCCGCTTACGTAATTGTCAACCGATCGGCCGGCGCCGGCAAGGACCGCGATCAAATCCGGACGGGCATCCCGATGACCCAGCGTCACGAGACCGCCTATTGCGGCCGCTTGCGGTTCGACCTGCCCGGCAGTGTTCCCTCGAGCTTGCAGATGATGCCGAGCATGATTTCATCGGCACCGCCGCCGATGGAAACGAGGCGGCCGTCGCGGTACGCACGGCTGACGGGGTTGTCCCACGTGTAGCCCATGCCGCCCCAGTATTGCAGGCAGCTATCGGCGACTTCGCGCATCAGCCGGCCGCATTTGAGCTTCGCCATCGACGCGAGCTTGGTCACGTCGCGGCCCGACACATATTGCTCGACCGCCGACCATGTCAGCGCCCGCAGCGCCTCGACTTCGGTCCTCAGTTCGGCAAGGCGGAAATGGACAACCTGATTGTCGATGATCGGCTGGCCGAAGGTGCTGCGCTCGCGCGCATAGGCGATTGTCAGGTCGATCAGCCGGTCGAGGCTCTTCAGCGAACTCGCAGCCCCCCACAACCGTTCCTCCTGGAATTGCAGCATCTGGTAGGTGAAGCCCATGCCCTCCTGGCCGATGGTGTTTTCGGCTGGCACACGCACGTCGTCGAAGAACAATTGCGCGGTATCGGAGGAGTTCATGCCGATCTTGCGGATCTTCTGCCGCGTGATGCCCCTGGCGTCCATCGGCACGGCGATCAGCGACTTGTTCAGATGGACCGGCCCTTCACCCGTATTGGCAAGTAGGCAACACCAGTCGGCCTTCATGCCGTTGGTAATCCACATCTTCGTGCCCGAGATCACCCAGTCGCCGCCATCCCGGCGCGCCGTTGTCTTCACCGCCGCGACGTCCGATCCGCCGCCGGGTTCCGACACGCCGATGCAGCCGACCGCCTCGCCGGCAATCGCCGGCGCCAGGAAATTCCGCTTAACATGATCGGAGCCGAAACGGTTCATCGCCGGCGTCGCCATGTCGGTCTGCACGCCGATCGCCATCGGCACGCCGCCGCAATTCACCAGCCCGAGCTCCTCGGCCATCACCATCGAATAGGAGAAATCGAGCCCGAGCCCGCCGTGGGCCGGATCGTATTTGATGCCGAGCAGGCCGAGGCCGCCGAGCTTGCGGAAGACCTCGTGGGAGGGAAATTCCTCTGCCGCTTCCCACGCGTCGACATGCGGGTTGAGTTCGGTCTCCACGAACTTCGCCACCGTGCGCCGCAGTGAATCGTGTTCGGCCGTCAAAAGCATGATACCTTCCTCCCTCGACGATTTCGGAAGCTAAGTCACGTTGACGTAAACGTCAATTATGGGTATGGAGCATCAACGCCATTCCGGGCCTGAATGGCCCCAACCGGGAGAAACGCAATGACCATGGACGATATCGCCGCCAAGATTCGAGAGCACGTGGCGTCGGGCAATTTCAACCGCTCCATCAAGTTCGACTGCGGCGCGGACGGTGTCGTGGTCATAGACGGCGCCACTGTCTCCACGACCGACGCCCCGGCCGATTGCACGGTCGCGCTGTCGAAGGACAATCTCGAAGCGATGATGGCCGGTGAACTCAACCCGACCATGGCGTTCATGATGGGCAAGATCAAGGTGACCGGCGACATGTCCGTCGCCATGCAGCTCAGCCAGGTTCTCTGAAGCCTCCCAAGGCGAAAAGGCCCGGCGCCAAGGCGTCGGGCTTTTTTCATGCCGCCTTGCGGGCCGGCTCGCCGATACCGCGGCTGCTGGTTCCCTTCAGGACGCCAGCGGCGCCACCGAGGTGGCCCGGCTTGAATTCGAGCGCGAGGAAGCGCCGCTTCTCAAACGGTCCCGGCATCGCCAGGCGGTCGGTCAGCGCCGCCGAAAAGCCGAACCGCGCATAATATTCGGGATCGCCCATCAGCAAGACCGCGCCATGCCCGTCGGCCTGCGCCGCTGCGATCGCCGCGCGCATCAGCGCTGAGCCGACGCCCGCGCCCTGCATCGCCGGATCGACGGCGAGCGGACCGAGCAGCAGGCCCGGCCGACCGCCGGCGTCGACATTCCACAGCCGGACCGTTCCGACCACCGCGCCACCGGCGCCACGCGCCACCAGCGCGATCGCCGGCACGCGGCCGCGACGCAGCTTTTCCGAAGCCTTGCGGCGCCAGTTCGGTCCCATCGATCGGTCGAGCAGGCGGTCGCGGGCCGCGATCTCGGCGACGGTTTCAGTCACGATATCGAAATGGAAGTCGACAAGCGGAGCGTTCATCGTTGTAACCCAAATCCGGATTCCCCGCAGGGCAAGTCCGGACAAGCTGGAGGGAAGCTTCCCCCTCCCCGGCTTTCAGGCGGGAAGGGGGTCAGGCGGATCAGGCCGAAGCCTCAGATCACGTATGATCGCAGCGGCTCGAACCCGTTGAACGCCACGGCCGAGTAGGTCGTCGTGTAGGCGCCCGTGCCCTCGATCAGGATCTCGTCGCCCACGGTCAGCGAAACCGGCAGCGGATAGGGCACCTTTTCGTACAGCACGTCGGCCGAATCGCAGGTCGGGCCGGCAAGAATGCACGGAGCGACCGCATCGCCATCGCGCGGGGTCGCAATCGGATAGCGGATCGCCTCGTCCATCGTCTCGGCGAGGCCGCCAAACTTGCCGATATCGAGATAGACCCAGCGCACGGCGTCATCCTCCGACTTGCGCGAAACCAGCACGACCTCGCTCTTGATGACACCCGCATTGCCGACCATGCCGCGTCCCGGCTCGATGATCGTCTCGGGCAGCGCGTTGCCGAAATGCTTCGACAGCGCCGCGAAGATCGCATCGCCATAGGCCTTGGCCACCGGAACGTCCTTCAGATACCGGGTCGGGAAGCCGCCACCCATATTGACGAGCTTGAGCACGATGCCCTCGTCCGCCAGCGTCTCGAACACGGTTTTCGCGTCCTCGACCGCGCGGTCCCAGGCCGAGAGGTCGCACTGCTGCGAGCCGACATGGAACGACACGCCATGCGCCTCCAGGCCGAGCCGGTCGGCATGGCGGAGCACATCGACGGCCATCGAAGGGACACAGCCGAATTTGCGCGACAGCGGCCACTCGGCGCCCTCGCCGTCGGTCAGCACACGGCAGAACACCTTGGCGCCCGGCGCGGCACGCGCGACCTTCTCGACTTCCTCGACGCAGTCGACGGCGTAGAGCGACACGCCGAGCGCATGGGCACGCGCGACGTCGCGCTCCTTCTTGATCGTGTTGCCATAGGAAATGCGGTCTGGCGTAGCGCCCGCGTTCATGGCCATCTCGATCTCGTTGACCGAGGCGCAGTCGAAGGACGAGCCGAGCGAGTGAAGCAGACGCAGGATTTCCGGCGCCGGGTTCGCCTTGACGGCATAGAAGATGCGGCTCTGCGGCAGCGCGCGCTCGAAAGCGCGGTAATTATCGGCCACGACATCGAGGTCGAGAACGAGGCAGGGGCCTTCCGGACGTCGGGTTGCGAGGAAGTCGAGGACACGCTGGGTCGCCATGGGTATCTCCGTTGCGGCCGCCGCGGCCGCTTCTTGATGCGCCTACGGCAAACCGTCGGCGCGGCAACAACAAAGGGCGCAACACCCGCTCCATGGAACCAGCCGGTGGAGACCCCGGATCCATGAAACGCGATTACGCGGCGATGGAACGCGCCTTGCGGCGCAGTCCGCTTTGCTGCCTTGGCTTGGAGATCCCGCTCCGCACTGCCGGCAAGGATGGTGTGCCTCTCGTGTGACCCCGGTCTGTGGAGAACCGGAAGAGACCAAAAGGCCCGCACCGTCGTTGCTTCAAGACGTCCTCGCTTTTCCGGTTGGCCGGGAGAGCGACTGGAGCGGTTAGGTCCAGGTACCGTACCGTACCTCCCACCTTTCGGGAGGCCGGCGGACGCCCACAGGCACGTGCGACTTTGGGCAGCGGCGATATAGGAATGTTCGCCCCCCCGATCAACCGTTTTTTGCCCCGCGACCTTCAATTGTTTGGCGGGGAATTGAACAGCGCTGACTTTGTCGTTTAGAAATAGTGCACAAATGCGCCGGGAGCCGGATCATGGACACCCTCACGCGGATGCGTGCCTTCATCGACGTGGTGGATTCGGAGGGCTTCTCTGCGGCGGCCCGCAAGAACGGGCGTTCCAAGGCGTTGTTATCGAAATATGTGCGCGAGCTCGAGGACGAACTTGGCGCCCTGCTCATCAACCGCACGACGCGCCAGTTTTCCCTGACCGAGGCCGGCCACACCTATTTTCGCCGCGCCAGCGAGATCGTGCGCGATATCGATTGCCTCGCCGATTCGGTGCGCGATTCGGCGGGGGACGCCCGCGGCCGAATCCGCCTGACGGCACCCCGGTCCTTCGCCGATGCCGAAATCGGCCAGTCCCTGATCGACTTCATCAAGGCCTATCCCGACATCGCGCTCGACGTGTCGCTCGATGACCGCTTCGTCGACCTCGTCGAGGAGGGATTCGACCTTGCCATCCGCATCACCCGCATGGAGGATTCGGCCCTCATCGCGCGAAAGCTCGCGACGTTCCATCTGATGCTTTGCGGCTCGCCGGATTTCCTCGCGCGTCATGGCGAACCGGCGCATCCGTCGGATCTGGCGAACATGCCCTGCATCGTCGACACCAATGCGCGCACGCGCAACGCCTGGCGGTTCGAGGATGACGGCCGCACCATCGCCGTCAATGTCCGAGGACCGCTTGAGGCCAACAGTCCGCTGACCGCCCTGCGCGCCGCCGAGGCCGGGCTTGGCATCGCGATGCTGCCCGATTTCAACGCGCGCGAATCACTCGCCGGCGGCCGCCTGGTGCCGCTCCTGCAATCCTTCGTCCCGGGAGACCGCGGCATTTATGCGGTTTATCCGCACAGACGCTATCTTGCCGCGCGGGTGAGGGTGTTTGTCGATTTCCTCGCCAAATGGTTCAAGGACTATCAGGCGGAGCTGCCATGAGCGGCCGGAAAATTGCCCGTTTTGCCGTCGAAGACATGCGATCGGGGAAATCAGAACGATGAAACGTCACCGTATCGTGCCTTTTGCCATCGTTGCCCTGGCCCTGTCACCGGGGGTCGGATGGTCGCATCCGCACGTCTTCGCGGAGGCGCGCCTGGAAGTGATGGCCTCGAAGCAAGGCGACGTGACGTCGCTTCGCAACCTCTGGCGCTTCGACGATGTCTTTTCGTCCACCGTGTTGATGGAATTCGACAAGAACGCCGATCTGAAGCTCGATCAGGGCGAACTCGACGCCGTGTCGAAGACCGTCCATGGTTCGCTGGCCGAGTTCGACTATTTCCAGGTGGTCAGCCACGACGGCAAACCCGTCAAGATGCGGGCGCCCGATCACTTGATCGCGGATTTTCAGGACAACCAGCTCATCATCATGTTCGAGGCCCGCCCCGCCGAACCGCTGGCCCTGTCCGGCGATCTCAGCTTCGGCGTCTACGATCCGACCTTCTACACGGCGATTGACTTCGTCGAGGACAGTTACCTGACCGTCGACGGCCTGCCCGCCTCGTGTTCCAGCAAGGTCGTGCGGCCCGACCCCGATGAGGCGCTTGCGCAGAACACGCAGACGCTCACCGACGCCTTCTTCAATGACCCCGCCGGGACCGACTATTCCAAGATTTTCGCCACGCGGCTCGAGCTGAGTTGCAAGTCTGGGTGAACCCACAATGCGGATTCGCGATGCCTCCCTCCTCATCCTTGCTCTGGCGCTCACGGCCTCGGCTGCCCATGCGCAGTCCTCGCTCGGCATCGGCACGAATGAAGCGCAGGTCCCGTCAGCCGGCGTGTTTTCCGGACTGATGGCGTGGATCAATCTTCACCAGCAGGCGTTCTACCGCTCGCTGACCGGGGCGCTGAAAGCCATGCGCGAGGACGGCTCCAAGCTATGGGTTCTCGTCGGCCTGTCCTTCGCCTATGGCGTCTTCCATGCCGCCGGACCGGGGCACGGCAAGGCCGTGATCTCCTCCTACATGCTGGCCAACGAAACCACGCTGAGGCGTGGCGTCATACTGTCCGTCGTATCCGCCTTCCTGCAGGCGCTGACAGCGCTCGTCGTCGTCGGTTTTGCCTATGCGGTCCTTCGCGGGACGACCGTCTCGATGACGGACGCCACATGGGCGCTCGAACTGGCAAGCTACGCGGCCATTGCCGGCTTCGGTGCCTGGCTGCTGCTACGCAAGAGCCGCCGCATGCTTCTTGCCCGCCGCGCCGCGCCGCTTTCGGCCGCCGGTCCGAACGGCCATGATCACCACGATCATGCGCATGGGCATCACCACCATAATCATCACCACGCCGAAGGCGAGGTTTGCGACGAATGCGGCCATGCCCATGCGCCTGACCCGACCATACTCGCCGGCGAACGCTTCGACCTCAAGACCGCTGCGGCTGCGGTCTGGGCAGTCGGCATGCGGCCCTGTTCCGGTGCGCTGATCGTGCTGACATTCGCCCTGCTCAACGGCCTGATCCTCGGCGGCGTGCTGTCGGTGCTGGCGATGGCGGCGGGCACGGCGATCACTGTCTCGGCGCTGGCGACCCTGGCGGTCTTGGCCAAGAATACGGCCGTGCGCGTCGCCGGCGGCGGCCGCGCCGGGGCGCTCATCCACGACGGCATCGAGATTGGCGGAGCGCTTCTTGTGTTGCTGCTCGGACTGCTGCTGTTCGCCGCCAGCCTGAGCGCCTAATCGCTTCCGCGCGATCGCCCTCGCAGCCATAGCACGAAGAACGGCAGGACGAGAAACGCCGCGGCGACGACAACAGCCGCGACGACGGAAATGTCGCCGACCGCCAGCATGATCGTCGGCAGGAAATAGGCCAGCGCAACGAAGGCGCCGAACAACGCCGCCGTGGCCAGGACAGTGCGCCAGTCGCGGGACGACATCAATCGATGGCCCCGCCATCGATGGGAATGACCGAGCCGGTCATGAACGCGGATTCCGTCGAACCGAGGTAGACGGCCAATGCCGCCACCTCCTCCGGCTTGCCGATGCGGCCGATCGGATGTGACTGCAGCATGGTCTTGATTGCCTTTTCCTTGCCGCCCATTGTCTGCCCGAGCTTCTCGGCGCGCTCGTGGAAAGAGGGCGTCTCGATCATGCCGGGACAGATGACATTGCAGCGGATGCCCTGTCGGGCAAAATCGATGGCGATGGATTTGCTCATGCCGATCACCGCGCCCTTCGTCGCGCCATAGGCATAGCGGTTCGGCACGCCCTTCAGCGACGACACCCACGATCCCATGTTGATGATCGAGCCCATGCTCTTCCGCGCCGCGGCGCGGTCGATCATGAACGGCAGGAAGGCATGGATCATGCGGTGCATCGACTTGACGTTGACGTCGAACGCCCGGTCCCACGCCTCGTCGTCGCAGGAGAGCGCCGTATTCGGCCTGACCTCGCCGACAATGTTGGCGAGCACGTCGATCCCGCCGATATTCTCGGCATATTCGAGGCAGGCCGCGCTGTCGGTGACATCCAGGAGCGACACGGACGCCGCGGCGAGGTCGGAAAGCTTGCCGGAATCGATGTCGATCGCGTGGACCTTGGCGCCTTCGGCGATGAAGGCTTCGGCGACGGCACGGCCGATACCCTGCCCGGCGCCGGTCACCACAGCAATGCGTCCGTCCAGCCGTCCTGCCATGGTCATCCTCCTCTGATATCTTCCAGCCGCTGCTTCTGCTGGCCCGCCGCATCGAAATTCGAAGGATCGAGCCATGCCTCGTAGGCGGCTTTCAGTATGGGCCATTCGCCATCGATGATGGAATACCACGCGGTGTCGCGATTCTGGCCCTTGGCGACCAGATGCTGTCGAAAAACGCCTTCGAAGGAGAAGCCGAAGCGAATTGCCGCACGTTTCGACGGTTCATTCAGATTGTTGCACTTCCATTCGAAGCGCCGGTAGCCGAGATCCTCGAAGATATGGCGGGCGAAGAGATAGAGCGCCTCGGTCGCCGCCGGCCGGCGGGCAACGAGCGGGCCCCAGTAGATATTGCCGATCTCGATGACGCCGTGCGCCGGTTCGATGCGCATCAGCGTCTGTCGCCCGGCGACCTTGCCGCTCGCCTTGTCGATGACCGCGAAGAACAGCGGGTCCTCGCTCGCTTCCGCCTTTTCCAGCCAGGGCTGGAAGGCGGCGCGATCCTCGGGCGGAAACTCAAACAGGTAGCGAAACCGCTGGTCCGCGTCGGGAACCTGCGATGCCGCGGCCAGTTCGTCGCCGTGCCGTTCTGCCGAAAGCGGCTCGAGGCGCACGTAACGCCCGTCAAGCACGAGGCGTCGCGGGCGGGGACGCGGCGTCCACTGGGAAAGGTCGTTCATGGCGGGCTCTGCGTTGAAGGGTGGGCGGATAGGCGTATATCCTGCGCGGAACGGAAACAAGCCGCGTCAGTGCCATGACCCCTCATCCGGTTCCCGCCTTCGATCGCATGGGCGAAGAAAACGCCTTTGCCGTGCTGGCGCGTGCGACCGCGCTCGCCGAGGCCGGCCGCGACATCGTCAATCTCGGCATCGGCCAGCCGGATTTCCGCACGCCGGGCCATGTGGTCGAGGCCGCCGTCAAGGCGTTGCGCGACGGCCATCATGGCTACACACCGGCGAATGGCCTGCTGGCGGCGCGCGAGGCCGTCGCACGGCGCACGTTGACCACGACCGGCGTCGAGGTTTCGCCGGAAAACGTGATGATCATGCCCGGCGGGAAGCCGGCGATGTTCGCGGCCATCCTGATGTTCGGCGAACCGGGTGCCGAGATCCTCTACCCCGATCCGGGCTTTCCGATCTACCGCTCGATGATCGAGTTCACCGGCGCCACGCCCGTGCCGGTGCCGATGCGGGAGGAAAACGGTTTCGCCTTCTCGGCCGACGAGACGCTTTCGCTCATGACGCCGGGGACGCGCCTGCTGATCCTCAACTCGCCGGCCAACCCGACTGGAGGCGTGACGCCGCGCGTCGAGATCGAAAAGCTCGTCGCCGGTCTCGCACGCTTTCCCGAGGTTGCGATCCTTTCCGACGAGATTTACGACACCATGACCTGGGACGGCGAGCGGCATGTTTCGCTCCTCGGCTTCGAGGCGATCCGCGACCGGCTGATCGTCCTCAACGGCTGGTCGAAGACCTGGGCAATGACCGGCTGGCGGCTGGGCTGGTCGATCTGGCCGGATACGCTGGCCGGTTATGCGAAGAAACTCGCGGTCAATTCGTGGTCGTGCGTCAATGCCGCTGCCCAGTTCGCCGGCATCGCCGCCATTGACGGCCCGCAGGATGAGGTCAAGGCGATGCTGGCCGCGTTCGATCGCCGCCGCAAGATTGTCGTCGAAGGCCTGAACAGGCTTCCTGGCGTCTCCTGCATCGCCCCGAAGGGAGCGTTCTACGCCTTTCCCAATATCGAGCGGACCGGCTGGAAGGCCAAGCCGCTGGCTTCCGCGCTGCTGGAGGACGCTGGCGTCGCCCTCATCGGAGGGCCCGATTTCGGGATCCACGGCGAGGGCTACTTGCGCCTCTCCTATGCCAATTCGGAAGAAAACATCCTGCGCGCGCTCCAGCGCATCGGTGAATTCCTGGAACGCAGCGCCAATCACAAGGGAAGCCAGCCATGAAAGCACGCCTTTTCCCCTTCGCCGTGGCGCTCGCCATGCTTGCCGCGATTCCCGCATTCGCCGACGGCGACGAAGCGGGAAAAGCCTGCGGCGGCATTGCCGCCATCCAGTGCGGATCAACCGATTTCTGCGAGTTTCCTGTCGGCACTTGTGGCGCGGGCGATCAGAGCGGCATGTGCCTGGTCAAGCCCGAAGTCTGCACGAAGGAATTCATGCCGGTGTGCGGCTGCGATGGCATGACCTATTCCAACGACTGCATGCGCCGCGCCGCAGGCGTCTCCAGGAAGGCCGACGGGGCCTGCTGAGCGCCGGCCTTCAGCCGGTTTCGCCGAGGTCCTTCTCGAACCAGTGCTGCGCATAGGGATTGTCGTTGTAGCGTGCGATCTCGTGATAGCCACGCTTGCGGTACATGGCCTGTGCCTCGGTCAGCGCGCCATTGGTATCGAGGCGCAGGCGACGGTAGCCGGCCTCGCGCGCCAGCTGCTCCAGCTGGTCCATGATCCGCGTCGCGGCGCCGGCGCCGCGCAGGGATGGCGATGACCAGACGCGCTTGATCTCCCCGAGCCTGTCGCCGAGACCGACCAGCGCGCCGCAGCCCACCGGCTCGCCGTCGATGCGGGCGAGCACGAACCAGCCTTTCGGCGGCGTCATGTCGGCCGCGTCGAAGCGTTTACCGGCGTTCGGATCGAAACCCGTTTCGAAGCGTCGCTGCAATTCGCTGAAATACTCGCCAAGACACCATTGCGCCTCGTCGCTGGCCGCCGGTTCGAGATCGACCGTCAGCGTTGCGGCGCGCAGCAGCAGTTCCACCTCGCCCATCGCAGCGATCAGACGGTTGCGACGCATGGCATCGAGCGAACCCGTGAGGCTTTCGGCGAGCCGGTCGGAAAGACGCTCATAGGCGGCGTACTCCTCCCGCCCGGCGTCAGTGAGCGCGATCGTCCTCGCCCGGTTATCCTCCGCCTTTGCCTCGACCCGCAGGAGTCCCTGGCCCTCGAGCGAGCGCAGCAAGCGGCTCGCGTAACCGGAATCGAGCCCGAGACGTTGCCGCAACGCCTGCAAGTCGGTTTCGCCGCGCCCGATTTCGCTCAACAGCCGCGCCTCGCCGAGGGGCCGGCCGCGTGCGAGGTAGGAGTCCTCCAGCGCACCGACGCGTTGGGTGACAAGGCGGTTGAACCGGCGGATTCGCTCGACATCGTCCATTATCTGACTTTAGTCAGACATAGAGATGCGGGCAACGGGAATTTGCCGACCTCTTGTGCTCAGCCGCGCCCGACAAACGGCATCTTGGTTGCCATCACCGTCATTGTCAGGACATTGGCGGAGAGCGGCAGGGATGCCATGTAGAGCACGGCGTCGGCGACAGCCTGGACGTCCATCGTCGGTTCGGGCGCGATGTCGCCATTGGCCTGACGCAGGCCCTCGCCGAATTTTTCCGTCATCGGCGTCAGCGCATTGCCGATGTCGATCTGCCCGCAGGCGATGTCGAACGGCCGTCCATCCAGCGCCAGCGTCTTGGTCAGGCCGGAAATGGCGTGCTTCGTCGTCGTATAGGCGATCGAGCCCGGCCGTGGCGCATGCGCCGAAATCGAGCCGTTGTTGATGATGCGCCCGCCCATCGGATCCTGCCGCCGCATCTGCCCGAAGGCGGCACGCGCGCACAGGAACGCGCCGTTCAGGTTGACGGCGACGACGCGCTCCCAGTCACCCAGCGGCAATTCGTCGATCGGGACGGCGGGTGCCGCCGCACCGGCATTGTTGAAAAGTAGGTCGACCCGCCCGAAGGCAGCAACCGTCTGGGCGAAAAGGCGCTCGACCTCGTCGGCCTTCGTGACGTCGCAGGCGACCGCCAGGCCGCTTCCGGCTTCGCGCACGGCATCGTCCAGCAACGCCTTGCGCCGTCCAACGAAAACGGCGTTCCAACCAGCCCGCGCCAGCGTCACCGCTGTTGCGCGGCCGATGCCGGTGCCTGCCCCGGTCACGATTGCAACGCCAGCCCTGCTCATTGCCCTCTCCGTTTGAGGTTTCGTCGCAGATGACGAGAGGTCGCGCAAGACGACAAAAAGGGCGGCATTGGCGCCGCCCTAGTGAAGCCGGTACGGGAGGAGGAACCGGCTGAATGGTTAGAATTTGAATCGAATTTCCTAATTTTCCGTAAATGCAGCCACCATCGCTTGCCTTTTTCCGTGACCATACGCCAAAGAGTTGAAACAGCTCGCTAAAAAGACCGCTCGACCGACACTGCCTTGATCAGCGCCGTGACCGCCATTCCCGGTGCAAGGCCGAGCTCCGCCGCCGAGCGTTTGGTGACGAGCGCAATCAAATTCGCTCCGCCTGCCGCCAATCCAACCTCCATCGAAGGACCGTCCGAAACCGGCCACAGGGCGGTAATGACGCAGTCTATGCGATTGCGGACCGAAATGGCTGTGACGGGCGCGGTGGCGATCGCCACATCGCCCGCGCGGATCCGCAACCGGACCCGCTGGCCCGACACCAGGCCGGCCGAAGCGATTTCGACCATGGCTCCCGGCAGAGCCACGGTCGCAAGCCCGTCCATGCCGACGGCGGCAATCGTTCCTTCCACGACGCTTCCAAGCTCCGAGCGTCCGAAGATCGCGCTCGTCTCTGGTCGGGCGAACATGTCGGCGACCGTTCCCTGCGCAACGGTCCGTCCTGCCTCCATGACGACGACATCATTGGCAAGGCGAAGGATTTCGTCCGGTTCATGGGTCACAAGCAGGATCGGGATGCCGGCTTCGAGCCGCACCCTGTCAAGGAAGGGCAGGATCTCGTCACGCCGGGCACGGTCGATGGACGACAGCGGTTCGTCAAGGACCAGAAGGTCCGGGGCACTCAGCAGTGCCCGGCCGATGGCGACCCGCTGGCGTTCCCCACCGGAAAGGCCCACTGGCCGGCGATCGAGCAGGTCGGCGACGCCAAGCAGGTCAACGACCGTGTCAAAAGCCGGCGGGCTGCGGCCGGACCGCCGCCGGCCATAGCGCAGGTTGGCCCGCACGCTGAGATGCGGAAAAAGGCGGGCGTCCTGGAAGGCGAACCCGACGCCGCGCCGTTCCGGCGGAATGTGGATGCCGGCGCCCGCATCGAACAAGACACGCCCGCCAAGCCGGATGTGGCCGCTCGAAGGCCGGACAAGTCCGGCAATGGCCTTGAGCACCGTCGTTTTCCCGGCCCCGGAACGCCCGAAGAGCGCGGTCACTCCCTCGCCCGCCGAAAGGGCGACGTCGAGTGCAAAGGTCCCGAGTGTCAGCGTTATGCGAACGTCGAGGCTCATCGCGACGTCCCACTTAGGCGGCGCGAAAGCCATTCGGACAGAAGGATGGCGCCGACCGCCAACGCCACGGAGAACAGCATGAGGCGGTACGCCGCCGGCTCGCCGCCTACCGATTGCAGGAGACCGTAGACCGCAAGCGACAGCGTCTGCGTTTCCCCCGGAATGGAGGAGACAAAGGTGATGGTGGCACCGAATTCGCCGAGCGCCTTGGCAAAGCCCAGCACCAGGCCGCCCAGGATGCCAGGAAGCGCGAGCGGCAACGTGATCGTGCCGAACGCGTCAAGCCGGCTGGCGCCGAGCGTGCGCGCGGCCTCCTCCAGCCCCGGATCGACCGCTTCGAAGGCCTGGCGGATCGGACGCACCAGCAGAGGAAACGCCATCACGCCGGCCGCAATCGCCGCGCCCTTCCATGTGAAGGCGACCGGGGCGCCGGTCAGCCACTCGATCAGCCGTCCGCCGGCAGCGCGCGGCGAAAAGACCGACAACAATGCATAGCCGGTCACGACCGGAGGCAGCACCAGCGGCAGCATCACCGCCGCCTGCACGAACCCTCTGCCGCGAAACCGCCCCCGCGCCAGCAGCAGGGCGACAACCAGCGCCGGGATGATCGCCAGCGCCATCGCGGCCGCGGCGACCTTGAGCGAGAGCGCGACGATGCCGATCTCGTCGCCCGTCAATTGACCGCCCCCGCCGGCGTGAAGCCCCATTCGGCGAAGATCGCCTGGCCTTCGGGCGAAGAGAGGAAATCGAGAAATGCGCGCGCGTTCTCGTTTTCTCGCACCAGCGCGGCCGGATAGAGGATCGGCGCGTGCGTTTCGGGGGCAAAAGTGTAGGCCGCCCGCAGTTCCGGCGCCGCCTTCAGGTCGGAGGCATAGACGATGGCGGCTCTGGCTGCGCCCTTGCGCACGAATTCAAGCGCTGCCCGCACGTTTTCGGCAAAGACGGCATTGCCCTTCGCCTTTTCCCAGAGCCCCATCTGCTCGAGCGCCGCCTTGGCGTATTTGCCGGCCGGCACATTGCCCGGATCGCCCATTGCGAACTTGCCCTTGGTCAAAAGATCTTCCGCGCCTGCGTCGGGTTGCAGCGAGGCGATCACCAGGCCGTTTGCCGCGATGTCGCGGCGCGTCTCGTCAAGGATCAGCCCGCGCTCGGCGAGGTAGTTCATCCAGTCCTCGTCGGCCGAGGCGAACAGGTCCGCCGGAGCGCCCGATTCGATCTGCTTGGCAAGCGCCGAACTCGCGGCGAACGAGAAGGTGATTGCGCCGCCCCCCTTCCGGGCGAACGCGGCGTTGGCCGCCGAAAGCACGTCCTTCAGGCTGGCGGCAGCCAACATCAATGTCCGTTGCTCCTCGGCGCGGACCTGGGCGGAGGCAAAGGCGAGCGGCACGGCAAGAACCGCGTTCAGCAGCAGGATTCGTCGATTGATCATCGTCATACGCGCAAAGCGCGCTCCCATTGAGCTGGTGTCTCTCCGGGAGAATCTCACGTCGGGCGCGACCCGCGCGGCGGAGGATGCTCTTCAACGCAGGGGTGGCCGGACGCCGCCCAAGCCGCCGGTCAGTTCCGGCGGCTGGCAGAACCTAGCGCGGAATTTCGCGAATGCAATCCGCCATCGCGTCACACGCGCGATTGCTCCACCGTCGTCTCGACATGGTCGACCAGCGGATCGGGCAATTTGAGCGCGGCGGCGAGCGAATCGAGGAATGCCCGTTCCTCATGCGTGTCCGGATCGACCGCGAGGCGGGCGGCCGTGTACATCGCCACGCGCTGCGCATCGGTTTCGGCCGCTTCCGCCAAAATCTCTGGCGCCGCCGGATTCGCCAATTCCTCGCTGATGAAACGTTCAGCGTCCGCGCCGAGCCCGGACAGCGCCAGGCGGTCGAGAATGCGCTTGCGCTCAGCCTCGTCGATGCCGCCGTCGGAACGGGCGGCCGCGATCATCGTACGGATCAGCGTGAGCGCGAATTCCTCTTCGCCTTCCGCGCCGCGCGACATGTCAAATCCGGAATCCTGCGGCGGGGCCGGCAATTCGGCCGGCGCCGATGCCGGTTCGGGCTGTCCGCCGCCGGTGTAATCCTTCCAGGCCTTGTAGGCGAGCCCGCCGAGCGCGGCGAGGCCGCCGAGCTTGACCGCCGTTCCCGTCACCTGGCGGCCGGCGCGCGTGCCGAGCAGCACGGCGACCAACGCGCCGGTGGCAAGCGGATTATCCTTGGCAAGCTGCTTGGCCTGTTCGGCCTTTTCCGCCACCGTCGAACCGGTTCCCGGCACCCTTGCCTGCATGAGGTCGTCGAGCAGTTTCTTGGGATCGAGCATGGCTACCTCCGGTGCGTGAGGACGCCGCGTGTCGGCGCCAGTCATCAGCTAGGCATCCCGTCGCAACATTACAATGACGCCCGTCAAGTCGAAGACCCGACATGCGGCGCTGCTCCGCGTTGTTCCGCCAGAAGAACTTGCCGGCGTCTCTCGGCATAGCGCTCCCGGTCAGCCTCGCTGCGCTCGCCATGACAATGGGGACACGAAATCCCTTCTTCAAAAAGCGGGTTCGCGCGGTCGCCGGCGGTCAACGGGCGCCGGCAGGCACGGCAGAGCTCGGCCTCACCGCGCCCCAGCCCGTGGACGAGCGCCACCCGCTCGTCGAACACGAAGCATTCCCCGTTCCAGCGTGATTGATCCAGGGGAACCTGCTCCAGATAGGCGAGAATGCCGCCCTTGAGGTGGAACACCTGCTTGAACCCGAGCGCGAGCGCATATGCCGTCGCCTTCTCGCAGCGGATGCCGCCCGTGCAGTACATCGCCACCTTGCGACCGGCCCATTGTCCGCGCCGCGCCTCGAGCCAGGCAGGAAATTCGCGGAAGCTCGCCGTTCGCGGATCGATCGCGCCCTGGAAAGTGCCAAGATCGACTTCATAGGCATTCCGCGTATCGATCACGACCGTGTCGGGATCGCTGATGAGCGCGTTCCAGTCCGCAGGGCGAACATAGGTTCCCACTGCGCCGAGCGGATCGACGGAGTTGACGCCCATCGTCACGATCTCGCGCTTCAGGCGGACTTTCATGCGATGAAACGGCTTTTGTTCGGCCTCGCTCCATTTCAGTTCGAGGTCACCGAGGCCCTCGACCACGGATAGCCGCTCGACGAAGGCGCGCAGCGGCTCTGGCTGGCCGGCGATGGTGCCGTTGATGCCTTCCGCGGCGACGATCAGCGATCCGACGAGACCACCATCACGCGCCTCGGCGAGCAATCTCGCGCGCAGAGACTCCGGGTCGCCGATCCGGGCGAACCGGTACAGTGCGGCGACAAGCCAGGCTGGTCGGGATGTGGACATGAAATCCTCCTAGGCGCGGTCGGCGGGGCGATCAAGCACCCGCTTGTCCACGCCGTCACGATGCAGACGACAATCGGGTGAATGGAGTGCCCGATGATCGTCGAAGACCTTTGGCAAGATATTGAGCGCGAGGCCGCCCGCCTCGGCGTCGAGGCGGCAGCACTCGCTGCCGTGATCGAAGTGGAGAGCGCCGGCAAGCTCTACGCCCGGGTCGGCGATCGCGACGAACCGCTGATCCGTTTCGAGGGCCATTGGTTCGACCGCCGCCTCGACGGCCCCAATCGCGAGCGGGCACGCAAGGAAGACCTGTCGAGCCCACGCGCAGGCGCGGTGAAGAACCCGGTGTCGCAGGCGCAGCGCTGGCAGATGCTGGATCGCGCCATGATCATCGACAAGGCGGCGGCGCTGGAGAGCGTCTCCTGGGGTTTCGGACAGGTCATGGGCGGCAACTGGAAGACCCTCGGCTATTCCTCGGTCGAGGAACTGGTCGCCGAGGCGCGCGCCGGTGGCGCCGGGCAATTGCGCCTCATGATCCGATACCTCGAATGCACCGGTCTGGTCCCGGCGCTGAAGCGCAGGGACTGGACGGCGGTCGCCGGCGGTTATAACGGGCCGCGGCACCGGACCAATGCCTACGACCGCAAGCTTGCAGAGGCGTATCAACGGCTTGCCGGTCGCGGACATCGGCACGCGCCGGACCGAGGGACGCGATCCACGGTCCTGCGCCCCGGAATGCGTGGCGAAGCGGTCGCCGATCTCCAGCGCCAGCTTTCGGCTATCGGCCATCCGGTCGTCGCCGATGGCGTGTTCGACGGTCGCACAGCGGCTGCGGTCCGGGCGTTTCAGAAGGCCCACCGGTTGGCGGCCGACGGCATCGTCGGACCGGCAACCGCATCCGCGCTGGACAGGCAGTTCGGCCACGCCGGCATGCCCAGCCTCGTTGAACCCATTCTGCGCTGGCTGCGGAAACTTCTCGGTCAGGCCTGACGGTTCGCTGGACAGTGACGATGACCGGCGCTAAAGCCAATTCAATCGATTGAAAAGGTGGCGCGTGACCCAGAAGACCGAAAAACTCCTGCCGGTGCTGACAGGCCAGCCGGTCATTCCCGTGGTGCGGATCGCCGACGCGAGACTCGCCGCGCCTTTGGCGAGGACACTGGTCGCCGCGGGGCTGCCTGCCATCGAGATCACGCTCCGCACGCCTGCCGCGCTTGATGCCATTCGCGAGGCGTCCGCCGTGGGAGGCGCGATCATCGGCGCCGGCACGGTCCTCAATCCCGCGGATTTCGCCGATGCCGAGACCGCCGGCGCGCAATTCATCGTTTCTCCCGGGGCGACGCCCAGTCTGATCGATGCCGCGGCCGGATCGCCCGTGCCGTTGCTGCCGGGCGCGGTGACCCCATCGGAAATCATGGCCGCGCTCGACCGGGGATATTCGGTGCTGAAGTTCTTTCCCGCCGGCCAAGCGGGCGGTGCGGCCTATCTGAGGGCCCTGTCGTCGCCATTCTCCAGGGTGCGCTTCTGTCCCACCGGGGGCATCGGCCTCGACAATGCAACCGCCTATCTGAACCTGCCGAACGTCATTTGCGTTGGCGGATCGTGGATGACGCCTGACGCCCTTCTGGAAGCCGGGGACTGGGAGGCCATCGGCCGTCTCGCGCGCGAGGCAGCCTCTCTTTCCCGTCCCGGTCGCTAGAGCGATATTAGGCCGTCAATTGGCCTTCTGGAATTTCGCGATCGTCTGGAATTCGACCGCTTTTCCGGTGAAGCGGTTGATGTCGACCGCCTTGATGTCGGACGAGAAGCCAGTCATGTAGACAGCGGTCGGCTTTTCGATCGCCTGGGTCGCGAATGTCCGCGCGCTCCTCGTATTCGGAACGATTTCCGGCTTCGGCGCATTCAGCGCGATCTCGACATCCTTCTTGGCAACCGGGCGCACGGCCGGCTTCGGCGCCGGAGCGGCATCGACGATACTCGGGCGCGACGCCTTTTCGGTCGTATGGGCTTCCGGCCGCGGCTGCGGCAACGACGCCAGGCTGGCGACGCGGGTCGCGTCGGAGGCGGCGATCCGTCCGCCTTTCGCACCCGAAACCATCGCGGCCGGATCTTGCGTTTCGGAAATGGCCAGGGCGTCCGCCGCCTGGGCGCCGGGTCGGCGGGTCGGCAATGGAACGTCCTCGGTTCCCAGCGAGGCAAGCTCAGCCGTCTCGCCCGAATCCTGAGAAGGCGTATAGGCGGGCCGCCGCGTCGGCACCGGCACGTCGTCCAGCTCCGCCACAGCAGGCGCGGCAGCCGCCGGAGGTGCGCCGACCACGTCCTGGATCCCGCCGCCGACATCGGCGTCGGGGCGCGGCGCGGCGCGCGTCGGCGCCTTTTCACGCGTCGGCAGCGCGGCAAGGATCACGTCGCGGACCGAATTGTTGCCACCGGAAGATTTCTGTTCGGCGGGCTTGGGCGCCACTTTTTTCGGCGCGACATCGCCAACGCCGTCCTCGCCCTCGGTGTCGTCACTGAACATGGATGCGAGAATGCCGCCGGCCTTCTTGCCGGAACCGGACGAAACCATCGCCAGATCGCCCGTCTTCTGCCTCGACTGATAGGCGGCCATCGCGGCCTCATAGCCGGGCAGCGGCTTGCCATCGGCCGGCAGATGCAGGGTCTTGCCGTCGGGGAAGAGGCGCACGAGTTCCTGCCGCGTCATGCGCGGCCAAGCACGCACGCGGGCGACGTCGACGTGGACGAACGGAGCTCCGGACCGCGGATAGTATCCCACGCCGCCGCCCTGCTGCTTCATCGCGATTTCCCGCAGCCGTTTCAGGGAAACGCCGGGAATGTAGAAATCCATCGCCTTGCCGAGGATGTGCTGGCTTTTTTCCGCCTGACCGCCGCGGGTCCGCCGCAGCCATGCATTGGTGGCCGGCGAACGGTAGCCGGACAGCACGTTGATGTAGTCGCGCGATCCCGTCTGGCGATAGATCGCCCAGACCAGATCGAACAGGCGCGGATCCATCTTGGTGGGCTCGTTGCGGCGGAAATCGCGCAGGAGCCGATTGAGCTGGTTGAGGCCGTCGCGGTCATAGCGTCCGTCGCGCTTGAACACGACCTCCGCCGATTCGCCGGTATGGACGAAGCGGATCTTCAGGCTGCGATTTTCGGCCGCCGCGGGGGAAACAGCCGCCGTGAAGGCGGCCAAAGCCACCAGAACGCCAGCCACCCATCTCCCCAGTCCGGAAAACGCGCTCTGGCGTCCGGCCGTCTCAGCGATTCGATGCGTCAAGTCCCCGAGCCTCGTTATTGCCTTGGTCGCACGAATGCGGCCGCAGGAACGCTTTCACCACCCGATCAGCATCCCCTCGAATGGTTAATTACGGCTTAGTGAGAGCGAATTGCGCCAATAGAGTGGCGAAATTCGCGCTCCTTTGCCGCATGGTCAATGAATGATTAGCAATCGCTTGGCAAGGCGCCTGATTAGCCGGCCTTGCGCTCCTCACGTTCCATCGCCGGCTCGATGCCGTAATCCTTCATCTTGCGATAAAGCGTGGAGCGCCCGATCCCGAGGCGGCGGGCCACCTCGCTCATCTGCCCGGCATAATGCGCGATGGCAAAGCGGATCAACTCTTCCTCGACCTCGGCGAGTGACCGCACGTCGCCGGTACGGTCGAGCGCTGCCAGCGCTCCTGCCGGCGCGCCTTCACCCTGCGACAGTGCCGGCTCCTCACGCACGACGGGAACGGCCATGTCGTCGGTGCGCGCCTCGGCGATGCGCGAAAAATCGATGCCATCGACCCTGGCGGCGATCTGCGGGAACTCCGCTTCGGTCAATTGCGGTCCATCGGCCAGGACCACCGCGCGGAAGACCGCGTTTTCCAGCTCGCGGATGTTGCCCGGCCAGTCATGCGCGCTGAGCAGCGCCACGGCTCGCGGAGTCAGGTCGACGATGCGGCCTCGCCCTTCCTCCTGCGAAATGCGACGTGCGAACAGGCGGGCGAGATCGGGAATGTCCTCCCGGCGCGCCCGCAACGGCGGGACGAGGATCGGAAAGACGTTGAGCCGATAGAAAAGGTCCTCACGAAACAGGCCGTCCTTGACCCTTTGCGTCAGGTCGCGGTGAGTCGCCGAAATGATGCGGATATCGACCTTCTGGGTCTGGCGCGAACCGACCGGATCGACCTCGCCTTCCTGCACCGCCCGCAGCAATTTCACCTGCACGTCGAGCGGCAGGTCCCCGATCTCGTCGAGGAACAGCGTGCCGCCATTGGCTTCGACGAATTTTCCGGTGTGCTTTTCGGTGGCGCCCGTGAACGAGCCCTTCTCGTGACCGAACAGGATGCTCTCGACGAGGTTCTCCGGAATGGCCCCGCAGTTGACGGTGACGAAGGGTTTGCCCCTGCGCGCGCTCGCATCCTGGATGGCACGGGCGAGCAATTCCTTGCCGACACCCGATTCCCCTTCGATCATCACCGGAATGCCGGATTCCGCCGCCTTGCGGGCGAGCCGCAGCACCCGCTCCATCGCCGGGCTGTGCGTGACGATATCGCTGAACGCGGCATGCGATGCCTTGGCCACAGCCGGCGCGGCGGGCGCCGCCTGACGGGCGCCGACCTTGACTGCCGCCGCCACCGATTGCTGGATCCGCTCGGGTGAAACCGGTTTCACCACGAAATCGAAGGCGCCGGCGCGCATCGCCTGCACGACCGTATCAATGCCGCCGCGCGCGGTCTGCACGATGACCGGAACGGCAAGCCCCATCTCGGCCATGCGCCCCAGCACCGCGATACCGTCGATTCCCGGCATCACCAGATCGAGGACAACGGCGACGATGTTGCGCACCCTGCGCTCGGCGAGGAATTGCAGCCCTTCCTCGCCGTTCTCGGCGGAAATCGTCGCATGTCCCGCACGCGTCAGCGCGGCGTCGACGAGGCGACGCTGCACCGGGTCGTCATCGATGATGAGGACGAAATCGGACATGGCTTCCCTTGGCTGGCCTTGCGGCGCGAACTGGACGAAAATGGCACAAGCTTCTAAATGCCGGATCAATGAAACCGGTGAACGAAACCTTGTCCGCACGGATCGGCACGGAGAATACGATGGCAGCTGGAGCGACGATAACCACCGACGGGGTCGAGACAGCCCTGCCGGAATGGCGTCTCGGCGATCTCTACCCCGCGATCGATTCGCCCGAACTAGCCCGGGACATCGAACGCGCGCAGGCGGACGCAGCGCACTTCGAGGAACGCTGGAAGGGCAATCTCGCCGACGCCGCCGGGAAGGTTGGCGACGAAGGGCTTGGCGCGGCCCTTCGCGACTACGAGGCGCTTGAGGAACTCGTCGGCCGGATCGTGTCCTATGCCGGTCTGGTCTATGCCTCCGACACGACCAATCCCCGACATGCCAAACTGTACGGCGACGTCCAGTCGTCGATGACGGACGCAAGCGCCCATCTCGTGTTCTTCGCATTGGAGCTGAACCGGCTGGATGACACGATGGTCGAGGCCGCCTTCGGGAACGATGCCGCCTTCGCGCGCTACCGCCCCTGGATCATGGATCTGCGCAAGGACCGCCCCTACCAGCTCGAAGACCGCGTCGAACAGTTGTTCCACGAGAAATCGCTGACCGGGGCCGGCGCATGGAACCGCCTGTTCGACGAGACGATGACGGCGCTTCGATTCGAGGTGGACGGCGAGGTCCTGCCGCTCGAGCCGACCCTCAACCTGTTGCAGTCGCCGGACCGCGCCAAGCGCCGCGCCGCCTCCGCGGCGCTGTCGGCCGTGCTGGGCGACAACAGCCGCCTTTTCACCCTCATCACCAACCCGCTGGCCAAGGACAAGGAAATCTCGGATCGCTGGCGCGGCTTCGCCGATGTCGCCGATTCACGCCATCTGGCGAACCGCGTCGAGCGCGAGGTCGTCGACGCGCTCGCTGAGGCCGTGCGAAACGCCCATCCGCGCCTGTCGCATCGCTACTACGCCATGAAGGCGCGCTGGCTCGGGCTGGAACGCCTCGAGCACTACGACCGCAACGCGCCGCTTCCCCAGACCCCGAACGCCACCATCCCGTGGCGCGAAGCGCGCGAAACCGTGCTCTCCGCCTATGGCGCGTTCGCGCCCGAAATGGCCGAGATTGCCAGCCGCTTTTTCGACCGCGGCTGGATCGATGCGCCGGTACGTCCCGGCAAGGCGCCGGGCGCCTTCGCCCATCCGACGGTGCCCTCGGTCCATCCCTACGTGCTGCTCAACTACCAGGGCAAGCCGCGCGACGTGATGACGCTTGCGCACGAACTCGGTCACGGTGTCCATCAGGTCCTTGCCGGTGGACAGGGTGCGCTGATGTCGGCAACACCCCTCACGCTCGCCGAGACCGCATCGGTCTTTGGCGAAATGCTGACCTTCCGCAACCTGCTCGACCGCACGACCGACCTGCGCGAACGCAAGGCGATGCTGGCGCAGAAGGTGGAGGACATGATCAACACGGTCGTGCGCCAGATTGCCTTCTACGAATTCGAGCGCAAGGTCCATGTCGAACGGCGTTCAGGCGAACTGACCGCCGAACGTCTCGGCGAAGTCTGGATGCAGGTCCAGGCGGAGAGCCTCGGCCCATCCATCCATCTCGGCGAGGGCTACGACACCTTCTGGAGCTACATCCCCCACTTCATCCACTCGCCGTTCTACGTTTACGCCTATGCCTTCGGCGATTGCCTCGTGAACTCGCTGTTCGCGGTCTACCAATCCGCGGCGAAAGGCTTCCAGGGAAAGTACTTCGACATGCTGCGCGCCGGCGGCACCAAGCATCATCGCGAGTTGCTCGCACCGTTCGGCCTTGATGCGTCTGATCCGGGATTCTGGAACCAGGGCCTTTCGGTCATCGAGGGGTTCATCGACGAGCTTGAAAGACTCGAGGCGGTCTCGTGAACGTCTCCGTCGCAACCATGCCCGTCGTGACCGTTACAAGAAGCGGGTAACGCTTTTCCGCTTGGCGAACCGGTGCTAGGTCGGCTGACGATATGCGCCTCGCAACGGGCAGCGGCAATGGCGCCAGGCCAGCATTCGGCCGTGCACTTTGCCGCGTGCGGCCTTCGAAAATCGGGAGACGGTCATGGGCTTTCTGCTTTCCTATTCCTTCCTGGTCGCATTAGCGGCCTTCCTTCTTGGCCTGCTGCTCGGCTGGATCATCTGGGGCCGGCTCACGGCCGAAGTCGAGGGACTTCGCGCCGATCGCGCGCGCATCAAGGATGAACGCGATGCGTGCTTCCGGACGCGCGGCGAACTCGAACAACGTCTGCGCGACGCCGGGGCCAAAACGGTCAAGGCAAGCCCGAGCCAAGCAGCCGAACCTGTCGCCATCGCGGCCGCGCCGGCGGCACTGATCGCAGCACCAATCAAAAAGGCGGCGGCAAAACCGGCGAAAAGGACTACCGAGGTCAAGGCGAATCCAGTCGCGACTATGAGCAAGGCCCGTCCGGCGCCCGCTTCGAAAGCCAATCCTGCCAGGAACGTCCCGGCGGTTGTGAAGCCAAAGGCGAAGAGCCCGGCAAAACCAAAGGCAGCAAGCGCGGCGAAACCGGCGAAAGCACTGCCGGACGACCTTCGCCTGATCCTCGGCGTCGGCAAGACCAACGAGAAGAAGCTGCATGAAGCCGGTGTCACCACCTTCGCCCAGATCGCCGGGTGGAAGGAAGATGACGTCAAGCGCGTCGGCGCTCTCATCAATTTCGGCGAGCGGATCGTCAAGGAGCGGTGGATCGAACAGGCGCGTTTGCTCGCCAAGGGCGACATGGACGCGTTCTACAAGGCCTTTCCCGCGGCGAAAGGCGAAGGCAACACCTGAGCGCGACGAAGGGCATCGAAAGACCCGAAGGGCGGCGCGAGCGCCGCCCTTTTTTTATTGCCGCCCCGGCCGCGTTTGCGTTTTGCCCGGGCGTGATGGAAAACGGACGCCTCGCTCAGGTGTACCCATGTCGTCGCCCACGCCTTATGACGGCTCGTCCCGTCCGTTTTCCATCGGCCTGAAGCCCGTCGACCATTCGCGCTGGCTCGATCCGCCCGGCGACGACGGGCCCGCGATGATTGTCGAGAAAGAGCGCCTCATCGCCGAACGGCAGGAGGACGTCTTCGCCGCCGAAGACGGAACCGAGGCCGCCCAGCGGGAAATTCTCGATCTCATTGCCGACCACGTCACCACCGGAAATCCGCCATTCGCGCGTCGTGAGGACAGCGGCATCGCCATTGGCGGGCGTACGGTCGAAATCACGAATCCGCGCGAACCGGCGTTGCAGTCAGCAGCCCGCCTTGTTCCCGACGATCTTGTCCTCATGCGCAAGGGCGACGATGGCTGGCGGCTGGCGGCGGCTTCACTCTGCTTTCCTTCTTCCTGGGTTTTGGCCGAAAAATTCGGCAGGCCGATGAGCGAAATCCACCGGCCCGTCCCGGGATTTGCCGCGGGGACCCGCAACGACGAACTGATCTCGCGCATGTTCGACAAGCTTCAGCCGGCTGTCGTCGTCGAGCGGTTCAACTGGTCGCTTCAGGGCAACGCGGCGCTTTACCATCCGCTTCCCGATCGCGACCGCGACCACCGCGCGCATTCGCCACGGTCGCGATTTCCGGGCACCGATCCTGCCGCCACCGCCTTCATCCGTGTCGAACGCCAGAGCCTGCGCAAGCTGCCGCTCTCGGGCGATATCCTCTTCACCATCCGCATTCATCTCGACCCGATGTCGTGGCTTGCCAGGCGCCCCGATTCTTCGGCGCTGGCCGCCTCCTTTGCCGATCAGTTGTCCGCCCTGAACGGCAAGGAGGTCGCCTACAAGGGCCTCACCGCGGACCGCGATCGCCTCGTTCAAGCCCTGCGCGAACTCGGAAATACCCCGCAATAGGATCGCCGGGGTTCCCGCCGTCGCGCCGATATGCTTTTTTCGCAAGCGGCTGAACGCCGAGATGCAATGGCATGAAGGGGTATTTGATGGCTAAGGGCAAATGGCCGGTTCACGGGGAAATCACCGGCCCGGTCGTGATGATCGGTTTCGGTTCGATCGGGCGAGGCACGCTTCCGCTGATCGAGCGGCATTTCAAGTTCGACAAGAGCCGGATGGTCGTCATCGACCCTCGCGATACCGACCGCAAGCTTCTTGACCAGCGCGGCATCCGCTTCATGCACGAAGCCGTGACGCGATCGAATTACCGCAAGCTCCTCAAGCCCCTGCTCACCGAGGGCGGCGGACAGGCCTTCTGCGTCAACCTTTCCGTCGATACCTCCTCGCTCGACATCATGAAGCTCTGCCGCGAGGTCGGCGCTCTGTATATCGATACCGTCGTCGAACCGTGGGCAGGCTTCTATTTCGATGCCCAGGCCGACAATGCCGCGCGCACCAACTACGCGCTGCGCGAAACGGTCATGGCGGAAAAACACCGCAACCCCGGTGGCCCGACGGCAGTCTCCTGCTGTGGCGCGAACCCTGGAATGGTCTCGTGGTTCGTCAAGCAGGCGTTGGTCCATGTCGCCCGCGACCTGAAGCTCAAATTCGACGAACCGGCGCCTTCCGATCGGGAGGGTTGGGCGAAGCTGATGAAAAAGGCGGGCGTCAAGGGCATCCATATCGCCGAGCGCGACACCCAGCGTACGCGCAAGCCGAAGCCCATGGGCGTGTTCTGGAACACCTGGTCGGTCGAGGGCTTTGTTTCGGAAGGCTTGCAGCCGGCAGAACTCGGCTGGGGCACCCACGAAAAATGGTTCCCCAGGAACGGCCGGCGCCAGAAGAAGGGAAACAAGGCGGCGATCTTCCTCGAACAGCCCGGCGCGAACACGCGCGTTCGTACCTGGTGCCCGACACCAGGCCCGCAGTTCGGCTTTCTCGTCACGCACAATGAAGCGATTTCGGTCGCCGACTACTTCACCGTCCGCGACAAGGACGGCAAGGTGACCTACCGTCCGACCTGCCACTACGCCTACCACCCTTGCAACGATGCGGTGCTGTCGTTGCACGAGATGTTCGGCGCGGCCGGCAAGATGCAGTCGGCGCACCATGTGCTCAACGAGGACGAACTCGTCGATGGCTCCGATGAACTGGGCGTCCTGCTCTACGGGCACAAGCTCAACGCTTATTGGTTCGGATCGCAATTGTCGCTGGAGGAAGCGCGCAAGCTCGCGCCCTACCAGAATGCCACCGGCATGCAGGTGACCTCGGCGGTGATGGCCGGCATGGCATGGGCACTGGAGAACCCGAAAGCCGGGATCGTCGAGGCGGACGAGATGGACCACAGGCACTGCCTGGACGTGCAGCGCCCCTATCTCGGACCGGTCAACGGTTTCTACACCGACTGGACACCGCTCGCCGGCCGGCCGGGACTCTTCGAGGAAGACATCGACCGCAAGGACCCGTGGCAATTCCGGAACATCCTGGTTCGCTGAGCGCGTGCACCAACAACAGGAACGAGCGCGGATGAAACGTCTAACCACCCTGGCGCTTGGCTTGATGCTATCGGTGACCGGAGCCTTGGCCGGACCGATCGCGGACTTCAATGCCGACCTCGCATCGGCTTACGCCAAATACCGCACCGTCCTGTTCAAGACCAATCAGGGCGACAGCGATGCATCCACCAAGGCGATCGCGGATTTCGCCTCGGCCTGGCAAGGATTGGCAGACCACTGGCGCAGCGCGCCGCCTCCGCAATTTTCCGAGGATGGCGAATGGGGCGGTACGCTCGATTCCGTTGCCGCGCTTGCCGCGAAAGCCGGAGAGGAAATCGCGGCCGGGAAACTCCCCGAAGCGCATGAGACGCTGGAGGCCGTTCGCGACGAGGTCGCGCGGCTCAACGCTCGCAACGGCATCATCACATTCTCCGACCGGATGAACGACTATCATGCCGTGATGGAACATGTTCTGAAGGTCGACTATTCAGGGCCGGGCGGTAGCCAGCGCGCAATCGCAGACGCCGGCGTCCTCGCCTATCTCGCCGGTCAACTCGGCGAACGCGCACCGCCCGCATTCGCTGCCGATCCGGAGTTCATCGCCGCCATCGCTGCGATGAAGCAGTCCGTCGGAGTCTTCGCCGCGGCGGCCGCGAGAGGCGACGCGGCCGCGATCAAGGCTGCGCAGCCTGCCTTGAAGAAAACCTACGCGATGGCGTTCGTAAGGTTCGGCTGAACGCCACATCCGGCAGCGGTTCGCGGCGAAACGGTTACACGCGTCGATATCGCCTTGTTTTCGCCCTGAAATCGGGCAAATGACATAAGCGGCTTTCCACGAGGGGAATGACGGTGCGGAACGGAAAACTCATCGCAATCATGGCGGCCGCGACGATCGCCGGTTGCCAGTCTGGAAACTATGGCGGCGGCCAGGCCCCGACCATCACGGCCCCGGCCAAACCGGCGGTCGAAGGGCAGTGGATCGGCACGGACGGTGTCGCGATTTCGACGTTCCAGGCCGGCAAGTTCACGTCCGCGCTTGCGCAGTCGGGCGAGCCGCTGACGGAAGGGTCCTACACGGTCGAACCGAACGGGCTCATCAAGATCCAGTTCTACTCGGTCAAGGCGCAGAAGGACGTCGCCGCCAACTGTCTGATCGCCGAGGGGACGCGCCTGAACTGCACGCTCGATAATGGCACGCAGTTCAGCCTTGTACGCAAAAGCATCGGCTGATCTGCCGCAGGGGCGTTTGCCCTTGCGCGCTTTCCGCTGTCCCTGCGATAGTCCCCCGGCAATCGGGGGACACTATGGCGAAATTTTTCGATGACCTGGAAACGCGGGATCCGGAGATCCGCGCTCGGCAGCAATTTTCGGCACTGCCCGACTTCCTTGCCAACGCGGTCGCTTCGGTACCCGGCCTGGCGGCACATCTGGACGGGATCGACGTCCGTTCGGTGACATCGCCGGGCGCGCTGGCCGCGCTTCCGGTCTTGCGAAAGGCGGACCTGCTCGAACGCCAGCAGGCCGACCCGCCCTTCGGCCGCTTCGCCAATCCTGCCCTGCTGGCAGGCGCCCGCGTCTTCCAGTCGCCGGGGCCGATCTGGGAAGTGCAAGGGCCAGGTCCGGACCCGTGGGGTGCCGCGCGCGCCTTCTTCGCAGCCGGCACCCGTGCCGGCGACATCGTACACAACGCCTTCGCCTACCACATGACGCCGGGGGCCTTCATCCTTGAGGAAGGTGCGCGCGCGCTCGGCTGCTCGGTCTTTGCCGCCGGCACCGGCAATACCGAATTGCAGGTCGACGCCGCCATGCAACTGCGGCCGACCGTCTACGCCGGCACGCCCGATTTTCTCAAAGTCATCCTCGACAAGGCCGCGGAGGCCGGGCGGGCGCTCTCGTCGATACGCCTTGGCCTTGTCTCCGGCGGCGCGCTATTTCCTTCCCTGAGGGCCGAATACGCCTCGCGCGGCGTGAAAGTGTTTCAGTGCTATGCGACGGCTGAATTCGGGGTCATCGCCTACGAGACATCGGACGCCGCCGGCAATCCCAATCCGGGCATGGTCGTCAACGAGCACCTGATCGTCGAGATCGTCCGGCCAGGAACCGGCGATCCGGTCGCCGACGGCGAAGTCGGCGAGGTCGTGGTGACGTCCTTCAACCCCGCCTATCCTCTTGTGCGTCTTGGAACCGGCGATCTTTCCGCCTTAATGGACGGCCCCTCGCCCTGCGGTCGGACCAACCGGCGCCTGAAAGGCTGGATGGGTCGTGCCGACCAGCGCACCAAGGTAAAGGGCATGTTCGTCGATCCCAAACAGATCGCCGAGATCCTGAGCCGGCACGGAGACCTGGCCAAGGGTCGCCTTGTCGTGTTTCGCGACGGCGATCGCGATGTGATGACGCTGAATGTCGAACCGAAAACCGGCGCCACCCCGGATGTCGCCGCGATCGAACGCAACCTGCGCGATGTCACGCGGCTCGGCGGATCGGTCGCGATTGTCGATCCCGGCAGCCTCCCCAATGACGGCAAGGTCATTGCCGACGAACGTGACTATTCCAAATAGGAGCGGGCCGGCTGCGAAACCACTTGCCTCTTGCCTCTGCCAACGCGGAGTGAAAACATGTTTCACGAGGTCGTCGCATTCCTGAGCGAGGAATGGCGTCGTTGTATTGTCTCAGGGAGATCATCATGAAAAAACTTGCTGTGTTGCTCGCCTTATCGGCCTCTGCCGTAGCCTATGGCGCCACGCCGTCCTTTGCCGACTATTCGTTGACCATCCTCCACATCAACGACTGGCACAGCCGCATCGAGTCCATCAACAAGTTCGATTCGACCTGTTCGGCCGAGGACGAGGGCAAGGGCGAATGCTTCGGCGGCGCCGCGCGGATGAAGACGGCCGTGGATGCCCTGCGCAAGAAGCACGAAGGCGGCAACGTCCTGCTTCTGAACGCAGGCGACAATTTCCAGGGTTCGCTGTTCTACAGCCAGTACAAGGGTGCGGTCGAAGCCGAGTTCCTCAACCTCATGGGCTTCGACGCGATGACGATCGGCAACCACGAGTTCGACGATGGCGAGCCGGCGCTCAAGACCTTCCTCAACACGGTCAAGTTCCCCGTCGTCTCGGCGAACGTCAAGCCGTCGCTGAAGTCCCAGCTCGCCTTCCGCGTGAAGCCCTATGTTGTGCTTGAAGTCGGCGGTCAGAAGATCGGCATCGTTGGCGCCGTCGCCAACGAGACGCCCGAGATCTCGTCGCCAGGCCCCGAAATCAGCATCGAGGAGGATGTCGCCACGATCACCGCCGCGGTTGCCGAATTGCAGGGGCAGGGCGTCGACAAGATCGTCGCGTTGACCCATGTCGGTTATCCGCGCGACCTCGCGGCCATCGCGAAGATTCCGGGCGTCGACGTCGTTGTCGGCGGCCATTCGCACACCTTCCTGGCCAATGGCGTAGACAAGGCCGAAGGGCCCTACCCGACGATGGTCGACAACCCGGACGGCCACAAGGTGCCGGTCGTGCAGGCCGCGTCATATTCGAAATACATCGGCGAGCTCGATCTCACCTTCGACGATAGCGGCGCGGTGACCGCCGCCGCTGGCGTTCCCATCATGCTCGACAAGTCCTTCACGCCCGACGCCACGGTTCTTGCCCGTATCGCCGAACTGGCGAAGCCTCTTGAGGAATTGAAGAACAAGGTGGTCGCCGAATCGGCTGGCCCGATCGACGGCACCCGCGAGAACTGCCGCGCGCGCGAATGCGAGATGGGCAACCTCGTCGCCGATGCCATGCTCGACCGCGTCAAGAGCCAGGGTATTGCGATTGCCATCCAGAATGGCGGCGGCCTGCGTGCCTCCATCGACGCGGGTGAGGTGACGATGGGCGAGGTTCTGACGGTTCTGCCGTTCCAGAACACGCTCTCGACCTTCCAGCTTTCCGGCAAGGACATCGTTGCCTCGCTTGAAGCCGGCGTCTCCGAAATCGAGGGCGGCAAAGGCAAGTTCCCGCAGGTCGCCGGCCTGAAATACGCTTTTGACCGCTCCGTCGCGGCCGGACAGGGCCGGGTCAAGTCGGTCGAGGTGAAAGACGGCGACGCCTACAAGCCGATCGAGCCGGACAAGGTCTATGGCGTGGTCTCCAACAACTTCATGCGCGCCGGCGGCGACGGCTACAAGCTGTTCAAGGACAATGCCCAGAACGCCTACGATTTCGGCCCGAACCTCGAAGTCGTCGTCGCTGACTACCTGGCGGCCAACAAGCCCTACAAACCGGGCCTCGACGGCCGTATCACCGATGTGACGCCGGCCGATTTCAAGCCGGCGCCGACCGAGGAGGCAAAGCCGGCCGAACAGAAGCCGGCAGCCCCGGCCGCGACTGGCGCACCCGCGCCCGCCATGACGCTGGACGGCGCGCCGAAAGTCGAAATGACCGACGCACTGAAGAAGGATGCCATGGAATCGGCCGCCAAGGTCGACGCCAATCTGCAGAAGGCCGCCGAAGCGCGCGCCGCCAAGGAAGCCGAAGAAAAAGCGAAGGCCGAAGCTGACGCGAAGGCCGCCGCCGGCGGAACTGCGCCCGCGGGCTACACCATCCAGGCTGGCGACAACTATTGGGATCTCGCCGGCAAGTTCTACGGTGACAGCTTCCTGTGGCCGAAGCTGAAGGAAGCCAACCCGTCCTACAACCCGAAGCGCCTCGAAATCGGCGCATCGCTGAACGTTCCTGCGAAGTGAGGACGAAAACATCGGGCCGCCCGGACACCCGTCCGGGCGGTTTTCCTTTTGCCGGTTGAAAATGCGCGGAAACGCGCTAGCTAGCCGTTGAACCGGACATTCAAGCTTATGGCCTATTCCGAGACGGGGGCAAATGCCCCGAGCCGTTCCGCGTCGCTTCCCGCCGACCACCCCCCGGTGGCGCCGAAGAAGACGGGCGTGCTCCTCGTCAATCTCGGCACCCCGGATGGAACCGACTTCGCCTCCATGCGGCGCTATCTCAAGCAGTTCCTTTCCGACCAGCGCGTCATCGAATGGCCGCGCGCGCTGTGGTACCCGATCCTCTACGGCATCATTCTCAACACCCGGCCGAAGAAATCGGGCGCCGCCTACGAATCGATCTGGAATCGCGAGCGCAGCGAATCGCCGTTGCGGACCTTCACCCGCGCCCAGGGCGATAAACTCGCCGCGAGCCTCGCCGGAATGGCGGACGTCGAGGTCGCCTGGGCGATGCGCTACGGCAATCCGTCGATGGAAAGCGTCATCACCGGCATGAAGGAACGCGGCTGCGAGCGCATCCTGATGGTGCCGCTGTATCCGCAATATTCGGCCACCACCACCGCCACGGTGAACGACGAGTTCTTTCGGGTTCTCATGCGCATGCGCTGGCAACCGGCGATCCGCGTGGCGCCATGGTGGCATGATGAGCCCGCCTATATCGAGGCGCTGGCCGCGTCGATCGAGGCGCACCTGGCGTCCCTGCCCTACACGCCGGAGGTCGTCATCGCCTCCTATCACGGCATTCCGCAGAGCTATTTCCGCAAAGGCGATCCCTATCACTGCCAATGCCTGAAAACGACGCGCCTGCTGCGCCAGCGCCTCGGCTGGGACGATAAAAGGCTGATCTCGACCTTCCAGTCGCGCTTCGGCCCGGAGGAATGGCTTCAGCCCTATACCGACAAGACCATCGAGGACCTTGCCCGCAGCGGCGTGAAGGCGGTCGCGGTGTTCAATCCGGGGTTCGTCTCGGACTGCCTGGAGACACTGGAGGAAATCGCGGTCGAGGCGAAGGAGAGCTTCCTCCACGCCGGCGGCGAGAACTTTTCCCATATCCCCTGCCTGAACGACGGCCCGCAAGGCATGAGCGTCATCGAGACGATCGTGCGCCGCGAGCTCGGCGGCTGGGCATGACCCGCCCGAAGCTGCTGCTGTCCTGGTCCTCAGGCAAGGATTGCGCCTGGTCGTTGCACGTCCTGCGACAGCAGGGCGACTATGACATCGCCGGGCTGGTGACGACCTTCAACGGCGCCTTCGACCGCGTCGCCATGCACGCTGTCCGCCGCGAACTGGTCGAGGCGCAGGCGAAGGCTGCGGGCCTGCCGCTCTGGCGCATCGACCTGCCCTGGCCTTGCTCGAACGAGGACTATGAGCGGATCATGGGCGCCTTCGTCGCCAATGCCCGCGAGCAGGGTGTCACCCACATGGCGTTCGGCGACCTGTTCCTGGAAGACGTACGGGCCTACCGCGAGAGGAGCCTGGCGGGTTCGGGCATCGAGCCGGTCTTCCCGCTCTGGGGCCGGGAGACCCGAACGCTGGCCGGCGAAATGATCGACGCCGGCGTCGAGGCGATCCTCACCTGCGTCGATCCGGGAAAAGTACCGGCGGATCTCGCCGGCCGGACATTCGATCGCAAACTGCTCGACGAACTGCCGCCGCAGACCGACCCCTGTGGCGAGAATGGCGAGTTCCACTCCTTCTGTTTCGCCGGTCCCATGTTTGAGCGACCCATCGCGGTCCGGCCGGGCGAGACGGTCCTGCGCGACGGATTCGTGTTCGCCGATCTTCACCCTGATTGAATTCGTCTTGCACGATTGTGATGGCACGTCACAATTCGTGCTTATATGTGCGGGGCAACGCCGTACCAGCGGAGGGCTTTCCGAATGTTCACCGGTTTCGACATCCTTATCCCGGTCCTTGTCGTCCTTGTCGTCCTTGTCCTGTTCGCGGGCGTCAAGACCGTCCCGCAAGGGTACAACTATACGGTCGAACGCTTCGGCCGCTACACGCGTTCGCTCACCCCGGGCCTGAACCTGATCATCCCGTTCATCGACCGCATCGGCGCCAAGATGAACATGATGGAACAGGTCTATGACGTGCCGACCCAGGAGGTCATCACCAAGGACAACGCCACCGTCGCCGTTGACGGCGTTGCTTTCTTCCAGGTGCTGAACGCGGCGCAGGCCGCCTATCAGGTCGCCAATCTGCAGAACGCCATCCTGAACCTGACCATGACCAACATCCGTACCGTCATGGGCTCGATGGACCTGGACGAACTGCTCTCCAACCGCGACGCCATCAACGAACGCCTTCTGCGCGTCGTCGACGATGCGGCGCATCCGTGGGGCATCAAGATGACCCGCGTCGAGATCAAGGACATCAACCCGCCTAAGCAACTCGTCGATTCGATGGCCCGCCAGATGATGGCGGAACGCGAGAAGCGCGCGCAGATCCTGGAGGCGGAGGGCAAGAAGCAGGCGCAGGTGCTCGAAGCGGAGGGCCGCAAGGAGGCCGCGTTCCGTGACGCCGAGGCGCGCGAACGTTCCGCTCAGGCCGAGGCCAAGGCCACCCAGATGGTTTCGGAGGCCATTGCCCAGGGCAATGTGCAGGCAATCAACTACTTCGTTGCGCAGAAATACACCGAAGCGCTGGCCAAGCTGGCGTCTGCCCCCAACCAGAAGGTCATCCTCATGCCGCTTGAGGCATCGTCCCTGATCGGCTCGCTCGGCGGTATCGGCTCCATCGCCAAGGAAGTCTTCACCGAGGGCGGCGCGAACCGCGCGCATTCGGTCTCCCGCACGCCCCGCACCGGCGGCAACGAGGGCTGAGGCCATGATCTCGCGCGTGATCCTGGAGCTGGGTCCATGGGCCTGGATGGTGCTCGGCTTCGTCCTGCTCGCCGCCGAAATCGTCGTGCCGGGCATCTTCCTGCTGTGGATCGGCCTTGCGGCGATCGCCACCGGCCTTCTGTCGCTCCTGCTGTGGAGCGCTCCTTTCTGGGTCTGGCAGGTGCAATGGCTGGTATTCCTAGCCCTCGCGCTTGTTTCGGCCTATGCCGGCAAGCGCATCATGACGGGCCGGGGCGACGAAACCGACCAGCCGCTGCTGAACCGTCGCGAGGCGCAGCTTGTCGGCCGCACGGCGACTCTGTCCGAGCCCATCAAAGAAGGCTACGGCCGCATCCGGATCGACGATACGATGTGGCGGGTACATGGCCCCGATGCGCCGATTGGTTCGCGCGTCCGCGTGGTGGCCGTGGACAATTCCATCCTTGTCGTTGAGGCAGCCTGACCGTCAGGCCGTCCCGATCCGCAGCAGATCGTGCAGGTGGACGATGCCGACCGGCTGGCCGGCGTCGACCACCATGAGCGTGGTGATCGCCGACGAATTGATGATCTGCAGCGCGCTCGCCGCGAGCATGTCCGGCTCGATGGTCTTCGGCGTCCGGGTCATCACGTCGTCAACGGTCATCGACAGAAGGTCCGTGTCGATGTGACGGCGCAGGTCGCCGTCGGTGATGATCCCGGTCAGCGACCCGTCCCGGCCCGTGACGCCGACGCAACCGAACCCTTTCGTGGAGATTTCCAGGATCGCCTCGCGCATTCCGGTCCCCGACGGCACGAGCGGCAGCCGCGAGCCGGTGTGCATGATGTCGCGGATGAGCTTGAGGTTGGCGCCGAGTTGACCGCCCGGATGCAGGGTGCGGAAATGGTCGGCGGTAAACCCGCGCGCCTCAAGCAGGGCAATGGCGATGCAATCCCCGACGACAAGCTGCATCAGCGTCGACGTGGTGGGCGCCAAGCCGTGCGGACAGGCTTCAACGGCCTTGGGCAGGATCAGCGTCACGTCGGCGGCGCGGCTGAGGGCTGAAACCTCGCCCGCCGTAATGGCGATCAGCGGGATGGAAAACCGGCGCGAATAGTCGACGATTCCCTTCAATTCCGCGCTCTCGCCCGACCACGACATCGCGATGATGGCGTCGTCGCGGGCGATCATGCCGAGATCTCCGTGATTGGCCTCGGCGGGATGCACGAAAAATGACGGCGTTCCCGTGGATGCAAGCGTCGCGGCGATCTTGGCGCCGATGTGACCGCTTTTGCCGACCCCGGTGACGATCACACGGCCGCGAATGCCCGAAAGGATACCGATCGTATCGGCAAACGGCCGTGCCAGACCATTGGCGAACGCCTCGGCCAGCGCGGCGACACCGCCCTGTTCGGCCGCGATCGTGCGCATGGCCGATTCCAGGGCCGTATCCGCGGCGGGACCTTTTCCCGCCTGCTGCAGCGTTTTGCTTGTCATCGCGCGGCCAATATCCGCTTCGCCCCGCGCTGTCCAATCATCGTTAAGGCGTTGTCGCGATTTCAACCAACCCTTAACCATAGCTGTTTACCAATTGGCAAAGATTTGAATCCGCGAAGGCCGGAAGGTCGAATGACGTCACTTCGGAACGGCAGGCGCACGGGCCTCGGGGCGCACGGCTCACTGTTGAAAACAGTGGTCGTCGCGGGCACAGCCCTGTCCTTCGCCGTGGCAGCCCAGGCCCAGACCGTCGGCCTGCGCGGCAAGGTTGAGGAAGAAGAACTCGCCGCGCTGCTGCGCCAGCCTTCCCTCGCCAACCGGCCATCGAAACTGACAGCGAAAGCCGAAGCCCCCGAAAAGAAGGCGGATGCAAAGCCGCGCGTCACGCCGACCGAGGACGAAGAGGCGAAGGATGACGGCGCCAAAGATCTTCAGTCCGTCTTTGGCGACGAACCGCCGGGCGATGCGAATGCGGCTGACGGGGCCGACGCCGCGGTGGGTCCACGGTCGATTCCGACCGTCATCAAGGCACCGGAACCGGCAAAGACCGTCGACGATCCGCGCGAAGAGGCCAAGGCCGTCTCGCGCCTTGAGCCGGTCGATAACGAAGCCGCCAACGAACGTGCGCGCAGCGACAACACTGCCATCGAACCAATCGACAACCGCGACATCACCGCCGAAACCGATCCGTTCGCCGCGCCCGGAATCGGCATCGGTGCGTTCGTGCTCCGCCCGAGCCTCGAACAGGGGATAAGCTCGACCTCGAACGCCTCGAACGGCAGCGGCCCCGCGCTGTTCTCGGAAACGACGCTGCGCCTCGGATTGACCTCGAATTGGGCACGCCACGCGCTGTCCGTCGACAGCTACGGCACCTGGCTCCAGACCGTTTCCGGGACGGCCGATCCGGAGCCGAAAGCAGGCGTCGACGCCAAGCTGCGCCTCGACCTCGAGGGGCCTTGGACCGCCAACGCCAGGCTTGCCTGGCAGCTGGCGCGCGAGGACGCCGATTCGGCCACGCCACTCCCCAGTGGTACGTCGCGTCCGATCCAGAATGAACTGGATGCGAGCCTTGGAATTGCCAAGGACGAAGGCAAGGCGCGCCTGTCGGCCCGCGTTGATGCACGTCGCCTGTCCTATGGCGATGCGACGCTTTCGGCCGGTGGCACCCTGTCGCAGAAGGAACGCAACCAGACCTACCTGGCTTCGGTGCTGCGCGCCGGCTACGAGATTTCTCCGGCCGTCATCCCCTTCGCCGAGGCCGAGATCGGTCGGCGCATTTACGATCTGCGTCTGGATACCGCCGGATACGAACGTTCCGCCACCCACACGGCCCTTCGCGCCGGCCTCGCTTTCGCGCCCGACGAAAAATTCAATGGCGAGTTTGCCGCAGGCTGGTTGCGGGAGACGTTCGACGATTCACGTCTTGCACCGATTTCCGGCCTCTCACTGCTGGCCTCCGCCAACTGGTCGCCCGAGCGCGAGACCACCATCCGCCTGACCGGGTCCACGACGGTCGAAGGCACGACGACGGCGGGAAGCTCCGGGTCCCTGCTTTATGCCGGCGAAGTGTCGGCTACGCGCCAGCTCCGCGCCAACCTGTCGGTGGAGGCGGGCTTGCAGGCGTCGTTGCGCGACTACACCGGATCGAGCGATCGCGATGTCATCCTTGCGGCTTCCGCCGGATTCACCTGGTGGCTGAACCGCTATCTCGCCGTGACCGGCCGCGCCCGCCACGATGTGCTCGACAGCACGATTTCGGGCAATTCCAGTCGCACCACCTCGGCCTTCCTCGGCATCAAGTTCCAGCGTTAGGTCGCGTCAGCGTGCGCGCTTGCGCCGCTCCAGCGGCTTGATCGAATTGGCGAGGCCTTCGATAGCGTGCGACACATACTCGTGCATGTCCGGGCGCCAGAGCGCAAAGGCCAGGTTGGCTTCGACGAACCCTTCCGGTGAGCCGCAATCGAATGTCCGGCCCCGATAATTGTAGCCGAAAAACGGTTGGTCCCGCTTCAGTTTCAGCATGGCATCGGTCAACTGGATTTCGTTGCCGGCACCCTTCTCATGGGCCGAGAGCACGTCGAAGATCTCGGGCTGAAGGATATAGCGGCCGTTGATGTAGAGATTGGAAGGCGCGGTTCCGGCCGCCGGCTTCTCCACCATGGAGCGGATTTCGAAGCCGCCATGCACGGAACTGCCCGGACCGACGATGCCGTATTTTTGCGTCTCTTCCGGATCGCACTCCTGCACGGCAACGATGTTGCCGCCGGTCTTCTCGAACAACTCGACCATCTGGCCAAGGCAGCCGCGCTCCGATTGCATGATCATGTCGGGCAGCAGCAGCGCGAAGGGTTCGTCGCCGACGAGGTCGCGCGCGCACCACACCGCGTGGCCAAGGCCGAGCGGCACCTGTTGGCGCGTGAAACTCGTCTGGCCGGGGGTGGGCTGCAGGCGCTGCATGCGAGCGAGAATGTCGTCTTTGCCGCGTTCGGCCAGCGTGTTGTAGAGCTCGAACTGGACGTCGAAATAATCCTCGATCACCGCCTTGTTGCGTCCGGTGACGAAGATGAAATGCTCGATGCCCGCCTCGCGCGCTTCATCGACGACATACTGGATCACCGGCTTGTCGACGACGGTCAGCATTTCCTTCGGAATTGCCTTGGTTGCCGGCAGGAATCGCGTTCCCAATCCGGCTACCGGAAACACCGCCTTGCGCAGCTTTTTCATGCCTGTCCCCTCGGTCGAACCTTTTTTACTCCCCTGAGGCGACATTTTCATGCCGGAATTGAAATTTATTGAAGCTTCACGCCGTCCGGCGGCCGGCGGACGCCAACGATGGGACCATGGTAAACCAAATCCTAACCGCGCCGGGCGAATCTGGGACAAAAGCTGATCCGGAGTTGTCCGCCATGCGCATCCTGTCGAAAATAGCCCTGTCCCTCGCCGCGGCGCTGCTGCTGGTTTCCCTGTCGCCGTCGCCGGGCGTCGCCGACGCGGGATTCCGCAACTGGGTCGCCTCGTTTCGCGGCTCCGCGTTGAAATCCGGGATCTCGGGCGCCACTTTCGACCGCGCCTTCGCCGGATTTGACGACATCGACCGCGAAGTTCTCGAGAAGGCCCGTTACCAGCCCGAATTCACGGCGCCGGTGTGGGACTACTTCGACAACCGCGTCCAGGACGAGTCGATCGCCAATGGCCGCGCTATGGCGAAGAAGTGGAAGCCCTGGCTGGACAAGATCGAAGCCCGCTTCGGCGTCGACCGCAACGTGCTCCTGGCCATCTGGTCGATGGAATCCAACTACGGCAAGATCCTCGAGCGCCCGGACGTCATGCGCAACACGGTCCAGGCTCTGGCGACGCTCGCCTATGCCGACAAGAAGCGGTCCAAATTCGCACGCACCCAGCTGATCGCGGCGTTGAAGATCCTGCAGACGGGCGACATCGATGTCTCCCACCTGACCGGGTCCTGGGCCGGGGCGATGGGCCATACACAGTTCATCCCGACCTCTTATCAGGCTTATGCTGTCGACATGGACGGGAATGGCCGCCGCGACATCTGGACGTCGGTTCCCGATGCGCTCGCCACCGCCGCCAACCTGCTGAAGAAGAACGGCTGGCAACCGGGGCGCAGCTGGGGCTACGAAGTGGCGCTGCCCGCGGGCAAGTTCCCCTCCGGCTCGCAAAGCCTGTCGTCGTGGTCGTCGGCCGGAGTCAAGCGGGCGAACGGCAAGGCCTTCCCCCGCGGCGGCGACAAGGCCGTTCTCAAGGTTCCCGATGGTCGCGGCGGACCGGCGTTTCTGGTCACCAACAACTTCAACGTCATCAAACACTACAACAATGCGGACAAGTACGCGCTCGCAGTCGGGATTCTTGCCGATGCGATCGCCGGCGGCGGTCTGGTGAATGACTGGAACCGTCCCTTCACCAAGCTCACCTTCGACCAGCGCATCGAATTGCAGCAGCGCCTGGCGCGCGCCGGACACTATGAGGGCAAGTTCGACGGCAAGATCGGCGATGGTTCGAAAAAGGCCATCTTGCAGTTCCAGTCTTCCGCCGGCTTGACCCGCGACGGCTATCCCAGCATGGAAGTGTTGAAGGTCCTTCGCGAGAGATATTGATGACGCGACGCGAACACGACGAAAACGGCAATCGGAAAAACGGGCGTTCCGCGCGTTTCCTGTCTGCGCTTTTCGCGTTCGTGCTCGCAGCTGGCGGATTGTTCGCACCCGGCATTTCCGGGCCGGTTTTCGCCCAGGAGCGCCCGCGTACGATCTTCGACCTCCTGTTTCGGCCATTCGAGAAAAGCAAGCCCGCGGTAAAAAGCCCACGGACGGAACCGGTAAAAAAGAAGTCGGTGACGCGCAGAAAATCCGATGCTGCGACCCTGGCCTCGCAGGGGACCGACAGTCAGGCGATCGTGGAAAAGGCCGACAGCGCGCGCGTCGTGCTCGTAGTCGGCGATTTCGTCGCCAGCGGACTGGCCGATGGGCTTGTCGCCGCCTTCGCGTCCAACGCCTCCGTCCGGGTTGTCGATCGAAGCAACGGATCGTCCGGTTTCGTCCGCGACGATTTCTACAACTGGCCGGGTGAAATCGGCGCGATCATCAGCGAGGTGAAACCGGTTGTCGTCGTCGCGATGATGGGGGCCAACGATCGCCAGCAGATGAAGATCGGCACCACGCGCGAACAGCCGTTGACCGATACATGGACCAAGGAATATTCATCTCGCGCAACGGCCTTCGCCGAGGCGGTTCGCAAGGCGGGCGTCCCGCTCATCTGGATCGGTCAGCCATCCTTCAAGCCAACGTCCATGGCCAACGGCATGACCGCGTTGAATGACGTTTTCAGCGCCGTCACGGAAAAGTCCGGCGCGACCTTCGTGGATATCTGGGACGGGTTCGTCGACGAGAACGGCGCCTTCGTCACCACCGGTCCCGACATCAACGGACAGCCGGTGCGCTTGCGCACCAATGACGGCATCAACCTGACAGCGGCGGGACGCCGCAAGATCGCGTTCTATGCCGAGAAGCCGCTCGCAAAACTGCTCGGCACAGGCTCGGCCTCGCCGGCTTATGCTCCAGCGATCCCGCTCCCCGGCGAACCGGTCGCAGCGGCGCCCGTGCTCGATCGCACACCGCCGATCAGCCTCAACGACCCGGCGCTCGACGGCGGGGGCGAGCTTCTGGGCGCGGTCACGACTCCGCCCTCTACCCCGGCCCTGCCCGGCGCCCCGGCCGACCGTAGCGGGCGCGCCGACGACTTCAGTGCCCCGGCAATCCTGTCGCGCTCGACAGAACGGCCGAAACCTGAAGAGACGGCGACGCGTTGAGGCCTAGCGTAGCGCGGCGAGCTTCTTCGAAACGATGAGCGCGACGGGAATCGAGACAATCGCCCCGATGACCGCGGCGTAGATGATCGGCATGGCGCCCGAAAACTGATTCACGGTCAGGATGGCAACAACCAGAATGCCCATGATCGTTACCGATGCCATGATATAAACCATCCAGAACAGTTTGTTCACGGACCCTTCTCCTTCATGCGAGTAAAAGCTGTTCGCCCGCAAAATCCGGTCCGCAACTCCATTTCGCTTTGATCTAGAGCAAGTCCTACCGCGGCAAATCGGTCGCGCCCATCAACGCGAGGTCGATGGCGCGCGCGGCCTGGCGGCCTTCCCTGATCGCCCAGACCACCAGCGACTGCCCGCGCCGCATGTCGCCCGCGACGAACACCTTGTCGACCGATGTCCGGTAATCGCGATCGTTCGCCGCGACGTTCTTGCGTGGATCGAACGAAACGCCAAGCTCGTTCAGCATGCCCTCGTGCACCGGATTGACGAAGCCCATCGCCAGCAGCACCAGATCGGCCTTCAGCACGAATTCCGTGCCAGGGATTTTCTTCATCTTGTCGTCGAGGCGGCAGCAATGCAGCTCCTTGACGACGCCGCCCTCGCCGACGAAAGCCTCGGTTGCCACCGAGAAGTCGCGCTCCGCGCCTTCCTCATGCGAGGACGACGTCCTGAGCTTCAGCGGCCAGCGCGGCCATGTGGTTTCCTTGTCTTCCTTGACCGGCGGCTTCGCCATGATCTCCAGCTGCGTGACCGAAAGCGCGCCCTGGCGCACAGACGTGCCGATGCAGTCCGACCCGGTGTCGCCGCCGCCGATCACCACGACGCGCTTGCCCGCCGCCAAAATCGGCTCGTTGGTGTCGAGGGCCTCGCCGGAGACACGGCGGTTCTGCTGCGGCAGGAAGTCCATCGCGAAATGCACGCCGCCGAGGTCGCGCCCCGGAACCGGCAGGTCGCGCGGCTGTTCCGATCCGCCGGCGAGCAGCACGGCGTCGTGGCCGTCGAGAATCTCCTTGGCCGGAACCGTCACGCCGACATGGGCATTCGCATGGAAGGTGACGCCTTCCGCCTCCATCTGCGCGACGCGCCGGTCGATATGGCTCTTCTCGAACTTGAAGTCGGGAATGCCGTAGCGCAGCAGACCGCCAGGCTTGGCGTGCTTTTCAAAGACGTGGACGTCGTGGCCGGCGCGGGCCAATTGCTGGGCAGCAGCCATGCCCGCCGGGCCGGATCCGACGATCGCGACCTTCTTTCCGGTCTTCGACGCCGGGATTTCAGGCTTGATCCAGCCATTCGCCCAGGCTCGGTCGGCAACCGCGCATTCGATCGTCTTGATGGTGACGGGCGTGTCCTCGATGTTGAGGGTGCACGAGGCCTCGCACGGTGCCGGGCAAACGCGGCCGGTGAACTCGGGGAAATTGTTGGTGGAGTGCAGGTTGCGCGACGCCTCTTCCCATTCCTGATGATAGACGAGGTCGTTCCAGTCCGGGATCTGGTTGTTGATCGGACAGCCGTTGTGGCAGTAGGGCACGCCGCAATTCATGCAGCGCGACGCCTGCTCGATCGTCGCGCTTTCCGACAGCGGAATGATGAACTCGCGATAGTGGCGGATACGATCCGAGGCCGGCGCGTATTTGCGATCCTGCCGGTCGATCTCCAGAAAACCCGTGACCTTGCCCATCGTATTGCTTCCCGTCCTGCGCAGCGGGAATTCCCTCCCGCCGCCGGTTGCTGTCTCTCGGTTCCGCTTATTCCGCCGCAACGCCCATGCGCATGCGCTCCATCTCCAGGAGCGCGCGGCGGTACTCGACCGGCATGACCTTGCGGAATTTCGGCCGCCACACGGCCCACTGCTCGAGGATCTCCTTGGCCCGCTCCGACCCTGTGTAGTGCAGGTGGTTGGAAATGAGCTGGTAGAGGCGTTCCTCGTCATGGCGGGTCATGTCGCCGGTAACGTCGACGCGGCCCTTGTGGGCGATGTCGCCGCCGGAATGGCTAAGCTTTTCCATCAGCTCATCCTCCTCCGGCACCGGTTCAAGCTCGACCATGGCCATGTTGCAGCGGCGCTGGAAGTCGCCTTCCTCGTCGAGCACATAGGCGATGCCGCCCGACATGCCGGCCGCGAAGTTGCGGCCCGTCTTGCCTATGACGACGACCACGCCGCCGGTCATGTATTCGCAGCCGTGATCGCCCACGCCCTCCACGACCGCGATGGCGCCGGAGTTGCGCACGGCAAAGCGTTCGCCGGCGACGCCGCGGAAATAGCACTCGCCCTCGATCGCGCCATACAACACCGTGTTGCCGACGATGATCGACTCTTCGGCGCGGTAGCGGACGTTCTCAGGCGGCCGCACGATGATGCGTCCACCCGAGAGGCCCTTGCCGACATAGTCGTTGGCGTCGCCCACCAGGTCGAACGTCACCCCGCGCGCCAGGAACGCGCCGAAGGACTGGCCGGCTGTTCCGTTGAGGGTCACATGGATGGTGTCATCCTTGAGTCCCTTGTGCATGTGGTGCTTGACGACTTCGCCCGACAGCATGGCGCCGGCGGTGCGGTCAGTGTTGCGAATCTCCGTTGTGATCCGCACGGGCGTGCGCGTCTCGATCGCCGGCTTCGCTTCCGCGATCAGCTTGCGGTCGAGAATGTCGACGATCGGGTGGTCCTGGCGGCGCGTCCAGTGCGTCTCTTCAACGGGCGCGTCGACCTTGTGAAAGAGGCGCGTGAAGTCGAGGCCCTTCGCCTTCCAGTGCTCCACCGCCGCCTGCTTTTCCAGAAGCTCGGTACGTCCGACGATCTCGTCGAGCGAGCGATAGCCCATCTTCGCCAGCCAGTTGCGCACGTCCTCGGCAATGAAGAAGAAGAAGTTGATGACGTGCTCGGGCGTGCCCTTGAAGCGCTTGCGCAGGACCGGATCCTGCGTCGCCACGCCGACCGGGCAGGTGTTGAGATGGCACTTGCGCATCATCACGCAGCCGGCCGAAATGAGCGGCGCTGTGGCGAAGCCGAACTCGTCGGCACCGACCAGCGCGCCGACGATGACGTCGCGCCCGGTACGGATGCCGCCGTCGACCTGCAGCGCCACGCGTGAGCGTAGGCCGTTGCGGACCAGCGTCTGCTGCGTCTCCGACAGGCCGATCTCCCACGGGCTGCCCGCGTGTTTGATCGAGGTGAGCGGCGAAGCGCCCGTGCCGCCGTCATAGCCCGAAATGGTGATGTGGTCGGCGCGCGCCTTGGCGACGCCGGCGGCGACCGTGCCGACACCGACTTCCGAGACGAGCTTGACCGAGACATCCCCGGCCGGGTTGACGTTCTTCAGGTCGTAGATGAGCTGCGCCAGATCCTCGATCGAATAGATGTCGTGATGCGGCGGCGGCGAGATGAGGCCGACGCCCGGCGTCGAATGGCGAACCTTGGCAATGACCGCGTCGACCTTGTGGCCGGGCAACTGGCCGCCCTCGCCGGGCTTGGCGCCCTGCGCGATCTTGATCTGCATCATGTCGGAGTTGACGAGATATTCCGTCGTCACGCCGAAACGTCCCGACGCGACCTGCTTGATGGCCGAACGCTCCGGATTCCGCGACCCGTCGGCGAGCGGCATGTAGCGGTCCGGTTCCTCGCCGCCCTCGCCGGTGTTGGACTTGCCACCAAGCGCGTTCATGGCGCGCGCGAGTGTCGTATGCGCCTCGCGGCTGATCGAACCGAAGCTCATGGCGCCGGTGGAGAACCGCTTGACGATATCCTGCGCCGTCTCGACCTCGTCGAGCGGGACGGGCGTGCGCCCCGCTTCCTCGGCCAAGCGGATATGGAACAGGCCGCGAATGGTCTTGGCTCGGGCGGTCCGCCCGTTCATCTCTTCGGCATAGGCCTGGTAGGTCTCCCAGGAGTTCTTGCGCACCGCGTGCTGAAGGTTGGCAACCGCGTCGGGCGACCACAGATGGGCCTCGCCGCGCATGCGGAACATGTACTCGCCGCCGATCTCCAGCGCACTGCGCAGGACCGGATCCTTCCCGAACGCCGAGCGGTGCCGGCGGGCCGTCTCTTCGGCCACTTCGTCGAGGCCCACGCCCTCGATCATGGTCGCGGTCCCAGTGAAGTACTTTGCCACGAAGTCCGAGGCCAGTCCGATGGCGTCGAAGATCTGCGCACCGCAATAGGACTGATAGGTCGAGATGCCCATCTTGGACATGACCTTGAGTATGCCCTTGCCGATCGACTTGATGTAGCGGTGCACGACCTCGTCGGCCGAGACCTCCGGCGGGAATTCGCCGCGCCGTTGCATGTCTTCCATTGTGTCGAAGGCGAGGTAGGGGTTGATCGCCTCGGCGCCATAGCCGGCGAGGCAGCAGAAATGATGCACCTCGCGCGGTTCACCGGATTCGACCACCAGGCCGACCGATGTCCGCAGCCCCTTGCGGATGAGATGGTGATGCACCGCCGCCGTCGCGAGCAGCGCCGGGATCGGGATTCGATCCGGGCCGACCTGGCGATCCGACAGGATGATGATGTTGTAGCCGCCGGCGACCGCCGCTTCGGCGCGTTCGCACAAACGCTCCAGCGCGCCGGCCATGCCGGCGGCCCCTTCCTGTACTGAATAGGTGACGTCCAGAGTCTTGGTGTCGAACCGGTCCTCGGTGTGGCCGATCGAGCGGATCTTTTCCAGGTCGCCATTCGTCAGGATCGGCTGGCGCACCTCCATGCGCTTGCGCCGCGACGCACCTTCAAGGTCGAAGATGTTCGGACGCGGCCCGATGAACGAAACCAGGCTCATCACCAGTTCTTCGCGGATCGGATCGATCGGCGGGTTGGTCACCTGCGCGAAGTTCTGCTTGAAATAGGTGTAGAGCATCTTCGAATGGTCGGACATCGCCGAGATCGGCGTATCCGTTCCCATCGACCCCACCGCTTCCTGCCCCGTGATCGCCATCGGCGACATCAGGATCTTGGTGTCTTCCTGCGTGTAGCCGAAGGCCTGCTGGCGATCGAGCAGCGACACGTCCTTGCGCAGGGCCCGCGGCTCGACCGGCTTGAGATCCTCCAGGATCAACTGCGTGTTGTCGAGCCAGCCGCGATAGGGATAGCGCGCCGAAAGTTCCGCCTTGATCTCGTCGTCGGAGACGATGCGGCCCTTTTCCAGGTCGATCAGCAGCATCTTGCCGGGTTGCAGTCGCCACTTGGCGATGATGCGCTTCTCGTCGACCGGCAGCGTGCCGGCTTCCGAGGCAAGGATCACGCGGTCGTCATCGGTGACGATGTAGCGCGCCGGGCGCAGGCCGTTGCGGTCGAGCGTCGCGCCGATCTGGCGACCGTCGGTAAAGGCCACCGCCGCCGGTCCGTCCCAAGGCTCCATCAGCGCCGCGTGGTATTCGTAGAAGGCCTTGCGGTCTTCCTGCATCAGCTTGTTGCCGGCCCAGGCTTCCGGGATGAGCATCATCATGGCGTGCGGCAGCGAATAGCCGCCCTGCCACAGGAATTCGAGCGCGTTGTCGAAGCACGCGGTGTCCGACTGGCCCTCGTAGGAAATCGGCCACAGCTTGGCGATGTCGTTGCCGAACAGCTCCGAATCGACCGACGCCTGTCGCGCCGCCATCCAGTTGACGTTGCCGCGCAGCGTGTTGATCTCGCCGTTGTGGGCCACCATCCGATAGGGATGCGCCAGCTTCCACGACGGGAAGGTGTTGGTCGAGAACCGCTGGTGCACCAGCGCCAGCGCCGACTCGAAGCGCGGATCGGTGAGGTCCTTGAAGTAGGCCTTTACCTGATAGGCCAGGAACATGCCCTTGTAGACGATGGTGCGCGCCGACATCGACACCATGTAGAAGCCGTTGTCGCGGCCAAGCGCCTCGGTATAGACACGGCCCGAAATGACCTTGCGCAGCAGGTAGAGGCGCCGCTCGAACACCTCATCGCTTTCGATGGTGTCCGGCCGGCCGATGAAGACCTGGCGATGGAAAGGTTCGGAGGCGACGATCTCAGGCGCCTTCGACAGCGACGAATTGTCCACCGGCACGTCGCGGAAACCGAGCACGGGCAGGCCCTCGGCCGAGGCGGCTTCGCGGATGATCGTCTCGCAATGGGCCCTGAGTTCGGCATCCTGCGGCATGAAGGCGTAGCCGACGCCGTAATGCCCGGCCGGCGGGAGCGAAACGCCCTGCCTCGCCATCTCCGCCCGGTAAAGGCGATCGGGGATCTGTACCAGCATGCCAGCGCCGTCGCCGACCAGCGGGTCGGCGCCCACGGCGCCACGGTGCGTCAGGTTCTCAAGAATGAACAGGCCATCCTCGACGACCTTGTGCGACTTGCGGTTCTTCATGTCGACGACGAAGCCGACGCCGCAGGCATCGTGTTCGTTGATGGGATCGTAGAGCCCTTCCGCCTCAGGAAGGCCGGAGACCGGGTCCGCCCGGTATGCGGAACGGAAAAGCCCCTGCGAACTCTGCGTCATGATCCAACTCCTTGTCGCGAACCGACCAGCCAACAGGGCACGATTGGCCGGACGGGAACCTGCGTTCCTGCCCGGCGGCGCACCCTAGATACGACAGCATTGCTGCCATAAAAAACAGATTCCAGATTTCGGAAACCATTGCAAGCAGAAAATTTCATGCATGGCCTTATGTCATTTCATTTATTTCTCCATTTTAATATCAGACGTAATATTATTGCTCTTCGTGCGCACTTCGGCGGCAGGCTGGCCTCCAATGCCGATTTCTGGCAGAAGACGGCCAAGCCATTGGAGCCCCTCGCGTGCATTTTGGATCGGATAACTGGGCCGGCGCCCATCCCGCAATTTCGGCCGCCCTGGCCAATGCATCGGCGGGCTTCGCGCCAGCCTATGGAGCAAGTGAACTCGACCGCAAGGTCGCCGACCGATTCAACGAAGTCTTCGAGCGCGAAGTGGCGGTCTTCTTCGTTGGAACCGGCACCGCGGCCAATGCGCTGGCGCTGGCGGCGGTCAACCGGCCGGGCGGCATCTGCTTTGCCCACCGCGAGGCCCACATGATCGAGGACGAGTGCGGCGCACCCGAATATTTCACCGGCGGCGGCCGCATGCATGGTGTCGACGGCCCGCGCGGCATCATGGATCCCGCACTCCTGGAAAAGGCCATTGACCATTTCCCGGCCGAGTTCGTGCATGGCGGCCAGCCGATGGCGGTCTCCATCACCCAGGCGACCGAAGCCGGAACGGTGCATTCGCTTGACGGGATCGCGCAATTCGCCGCCATCGCTCACCACGCCGGCATACCGCTGCACATGGACGGCGCGCGATTTGCCAACGCGCTCGTCTCGCTTGGCTGCACGCCGGCGGAAATGACCTGGAAAGCCGGCGTCGATATCGTGTCCTTCGGGGGCACCAAGAACGGCTGCTGGATGGCCGAGGCGCTGGTGTTCATGAACCCGGACACCGCGCGCAATGCGCCGTTCGTGCGCAAGCGCGGCGCCCACCTGTTCTCCAAGTCGCGTTTCATCGCCGCCCAGTTCGATGCCTACTTCGCCGGCGACCTCTGGCTGACGATGGCGCGCCACGCCAACGCGATGGCCAGCCGACTTGCCGAAATCCTGAGTGCATCGGAGGGGTGTCGACTCGCCTGGCCACCGCAGGCCAATGAAGTCTTTGCCATTATGAAGCGCGAGCAGGCTGCCCGCCTCCAGGCGGCCGGCGCCGCCTTCCACGAATGGCATCCGCCGCATCCCGACAGCGCCGCGCTGGACGAGGGCGAAGCGATGTACCGTTTCGTTACCTCTTTCGCCACGGATCCGGCTGAAATCGAGCGCTTCGCCGCCATCACCGGCTGAACACGTCGGCGTGAGACTCTCGTCACCAACAATGACGCGCGGTTGATTTCCACCTGAACGCGACCTCTGCGATCTCTCTCTCCACGGACGGGACGCGCCCGCCGAACAACAGGAGAGTCCAATGACCGCAAAGACCATCGTTTCCGCCGCCTATCTGGCCGGCGCCGTCGCTTCCGCCCTGTCCTTCACCGCCGTCGTCACCTCCGGCCAGGCAATCGCCGCCGAGAAGGAAAAGTGTTTTGGCGTGGCGATGGCCGGCAAGAACGACTGCGCAGCCGGCCCCGGCACCACCTGCGCCGGCACTTCCAAGGTCGACTACCAGGGCAATTCCTGGAAATATGTCGAAGCTGGCAGCTGCGTGAAGATGGAACTGCCGGGCGGCCGCATGGGTTCGCTCGAGGCCCTCACCCGCGACCTGCCGTCCTGATCGGGCGAAAACGGGAAGGGCGTCGCGATATGGCACGTGTCCAATCCCCCCCGGACGCCGGCATCGGCGCCCTTCCCGTTCCCAGCGCGGGCTCGTGGGCCGGCGCCGGCTTCAAGCCCGAGCATTTGGACGCGATCCTCGCCGATACGGCACAAATCGGCTTCTTCGAGGTCCATGCGGAGAACTACATGGGTGCCGGCGGCCCGCCGCACGCCCAGCTAGCCCGGATCCGCCGCGACTTCCCGATTTCCTTGCACGGGGTCTGCATGTCGCTCGGCGGCCCGCAGCGCCTGTCCCGGGAGCACCTTGCCCGGTTCCGCGCGCTCGTCGATCGTTACGAACCGTTCCTGGTGTCGGAACACCTCGCTTGGTCGACGCACGATACGGCGTTCATGAACGACCTCCTGCCGCTGCCCTATACCGATGCGACGCTGGCCCATGTCTGCGCTCACGTCGACGAGATGCAGGAGGCCATCGGGCGCACGATCCTTCTTGAAAACCCGTCGACCTACGTCGCCTTCCGCGAATCGACCTGGGAGGAGACCGCCTTCATCGGCGAGATCGCCCGGCGCACCGGTTGCGGCCTTCTGCTCGACGTCAACAATGTCTTCGTTTCCTGCACCAATCACGGCTGGTCGCCCGCCGACTACATCGCTCGGTTCCCGCTGCATCGGGTCGGCGAAATTCATCTCGCCGGCCATGACCGCCAGTCCGATGACGACAACCTGCCGCTCCTCATCGACAGCCATGACCGTCCGGTCGCCGATCCGGTATGGGAGCTGTTTGCCGAAACGATTACACGGCGCGGTCCGGTCTCCACCCTGATCGAATGGGACAACGACATTCCCGCCTGGGACATCCTCGCCAGGGAAGCCGCCACCGCCGATGCGATCATCAGCCGGACCCAGGCAAAGGGAGCGCTCGGCCATGCCGCATGAGGCAATGACCTTTGCCGGGCCGTTCGCGGCCGGCCTGCTCGATCCCGCACATTCCGCGCCGGGCATCCTTGCCGGGCGTTTCGGTCATGGCGCCGGCAAGCGCTACGACGTCTATCGAAACAACGTGACAATGAGCCTCGCGGCGACGGTGGAATCGATTTTCCCGGCGGTCCGCGCGCTCGTCGGCGAAAAGACCTTCCGCGGCCTCGCCATTGACTTTGTCCGCGCCGAGCCGCCGGTCTCGCCGCTGCTGTTCGAATACGCCCGTGATTTTCCGGCCTGCCTTGACCGGACCGCCCCGCCGGAATTCGCCGGCTGGATCGGTGACGTCGCCCGGCTGGAGCGCCTGTGGCTCGACGCCTGGCATGCCGCCGACGCGCCGCCCCTCGATGGCGCGACGCTGGCGGCGATACCGCCCGATCGTCTCGGCTCCGCCCGTTTCGCCGTTCATCCGGCGACACGCGTGCTGAAGTCGCCTCACGCCGTCGTTTCGCTCTTCCGCGCCGGTCGCGGCGAGGGCGAACAGCCCGCCGACCGCGACGCGCCAGAAGATGCGTTGATCACGCGCCCCAATCTCGACGTTGAGGTTCGCTTCCTGCCTCCCGGTGCCGCCGATTTCCTGAGCCGCCTCATCGACGGCGAAAGCCTCGGCGACGCGGCTCTCGCCGTCGCCGGTACCTGCCCCGATTTCAATCTCGCCGCGACCATCGCCGGAATGCTTCAGGCCGGCGCCTTCACCGCCATCGCCTGAAACCGGAAGGCCGACATGCTCTCGCTGATCACGACCCTCACACGCCTGCACAATGCCGTCTTCGGCGCCATCGAGCGCGCCGCCGGCGACTGGCTACCGCCGCTCCTCGCCCGCTTCGTGTTTTTAGCGGTGCTGTACTTCTACTTCCTCTCCTCCGCGCAGACCAAGCTCGGCGACGGCGTGTTCGGTTTTCTTGTCCCGGGAGATTCCGCCTACTACCAGATCGCGCTGCCGGCCGTTGAAGCCGCCGGCGGCGATGTCTCTGCGGTTGCGTTCTTCCCCTGGGGGATCATCGTGCGTCTCGGCATGTGGGCCGAGTTCGTTCTGCCTGCCCTGATCGTGCTCGGCCTGTTCACGCGCTTGGCCGCGCTCGGCATGATGGTCTTCATCAGTGTGCAGACCCTGGTCGACATCACGGTGCACATGGTCGACGCGTCAACCATCGGTGCCTTGTTCGACCGCTTTCCCGATTCGCTCATCGCCGACCAGCGCCTGCTCTGGATGGTGCCGCTGGCCTTGCTGGTGATCAAGGGAGGCGGCCCGCTGTCGCTCGACCGGCTGCTGTCGCGCCGAATTCGAACGGCCTGAAACGAAAACGGCGCCCGTCTCCGGGCGCCGCGATCGGTTGGCGATTGCCTGTGATCAGGCGGCCTTGGCTTCGATCTGCTTGGAGGCCTTGTCCGGCTTAGCCGTGGCGATGGCGATCTTGCGCGGCTTCAGCTCCTCGGGGATCTCGCGCTTGAGGTCGATGTGGAGAAGGCCGTTCTTCAGTTCCGCGCCGGTTACATGGACATGGTCGGCAAGCTGGAAGCGACGCTCGAACGAGCGGGCCGCGATACCGCGATAGAGAAACTCGCGTTCCTCGGCTTTGTCTTCCGTGGCCTTTTCCGCTTTCACCGAAAGAACGTTGCGATTGCTCTCGATGGCAATCTCGTCCTCGCTGAAGCCGGCGACGGCCATGGTGATGCGATAGGCGTCCTCGCCGGTGCGCTCGATATTGTAGGGCGGATAGCTCTGGCCGTTATCGGGCTGACCCATCGAATCGAGCATCGAGAAGAGACGGTCGAAGCCGACGGTGGAGCGATAGAAGGGGGAGAAATCGAACTGACGCATGGTCTGTCCTCCTTGGAGCAACAAGTTGGCGTGGAAACCGGCATTAGAGCCCGGACTGGCACTCCCGTCGGTTCCGCGACCCCGGATGGCGGCCGCGACCTTCATTTGGGAAGCCGTGGTCGCGTTTCAAGCCCCGTGCGGTGAACGCTGCATGAACCGGCGGTTCCGACATCGTTCAGCCACCGCCCCCTAGATTGGCGTCCATAGTGGTGCCGAAAACGTTGGCCGGTGCCACGACCGATTGAACCGGGTGCAACGTCCCTTCCGCCCGGGTCATGCGGGGCCGGCGCACGGACATCCGTGTTGCCGGCCCTTTGCTTTTCTGCCAGTCCGCAACGCCGGTGTGGCGAAAAGACAGGTCGGCTGCTATCTGGGCAGCGGTCGGGCGGGCCGGCGACGCAGGTGCATCATGGATTTCTATCTGACGGAAACCGCGGGCAATCCTCTGCCGCCGAACGGACGCGGCGGCAGTTTTGCCGCCCTCGACGGGATCCCGATCCGCTATGCGCTCTTTCGCACCTCGACGCGCCCCTTCCTCGGAACGATTGTCACGCTGCCCGGCCGTAATGAACCGATCGAGAAATACTACGAGGTGATCACCGACGTCATGGCCATCGGCTACGATGTGGCGATCATGGATTGGCGCGGTCAGGGATTTTCCGGGCGCATGCTGCGCGACATCCGCAAAGGCCACGTGGACTCGTTTGCCGATTACGTCCGCGACCTGCGCATTTTCCTCGACACGATCGTGTTGCCCGACTGCCGCGCTCCCTTCTATCTGCTTGCCCATTCGTTGGGCGGGCTGGCAGCACTTCTGGCGACGCCGTTTCTCGGTAACCAGATCAGCCGAATCGTGTTGTCGGCGCCGCTGCTGGAGTTCGGCGAGGCGCCGCTTTCCAATCGCCGTCTCGGCCAGGTCACGCGCTTCCTGACCGCAATCGGTCTGGGAGGTCGATACATGTCGCGCACGCCCAACAAGCCGGCGTCATTTGCCGGCAACAGCCTGACAAGCGATCCGGTGAGGTTTTCGCGCTACCAGGAAATCCGTGCCTCCGCCCCGGAACTCGCCCTGGGCGGTCCGACGATCGGGTGGGTGGCGGCGGCTTGCACGGCGATCGATATCGTCCGCGATCCCGAATTCATTGCGGCCATCCGTATTCCGATTCTTCTGGTCGCAGCCGGCGCGGACACCGTTGTCAGCAATCGCGCCATCGAGGACTTTGCCCGCCGCCCGCGTGCCGGCGCCCTGCTGACAATCGACGGCGCCCGCCACGAATTGCTGCAGGAAGCGAACCGCTATCGCGAGCCTTTCCTCGCCGCAATGCACGCCTACTTTTCGGGCGATATTCGCGTCGACCTACCGGTTGAGGACGGCGAGCGCAGCCTCATGCAGCCGCGGGTTCGCTGAGGCGAGGATCGCGCCGCCGTTTTCCGCCCGGCCACCGCGCCAGTCGGTCACCACACCGCCGGCTTTCTCGATGATCGGGATCAGCGCCACGATATCGTAGCTCTGCAGGCCGATTTCGCAGACAAGGTCCGCCTGACCCGACGCGACCATGACATAGCCGTAGCAATCGGTGCCATAACGCGCCAGGCGCACCGAAGATTCCAGCCGGTCATAGGCTGATTTTGATGCCCCGCTGAAAAGCGCCGGGGTTGTCGTGAACATGATCGCCTCGGCGAGATCACCGGTTTCGCGCGTCCGCAGGACCCGCTCGCCACCCGGCCCCTCGTAGCGCGATTGCGTGCCGTCGGTGTAATAAACCTCGCCGGTAAAGGGCTGCGCCATGATGCCGTGGACCGCGCGCCCGCCATGCATCAGGCCGATCAGGGTCCCCCAGACGGGAACGCCGGAGATGAACGCGCGCGTGCCGTCGACCGGGTCGATCACCCAGACGTGCTCTGCATCGGCGTTAAGCTGGCCGAATTCCTCGCCGATGATGCCGTGTTCCGGATAATGGGCAGCAATCGCCGCGCGGATTGCCCGCTCGGCCTCCCGGTCCGCCTCCGTGACCGGGTCGAAACGTCCGCCGCCCTTGTCGGAAACCGCGGTGGCCGCGCGAAAACGCGGCAGGGTCTGGCTTGCCGCGAGCCCCGCCAGATGCTTCAGGAAGGCGGCGTCAGCCATGGTTTTTCCCCGATTTGCGATGCGTCCGAATGGCACAGTTCGCATCGTGAAAAAAGTCTTTACGCGCGCTTGACGCATTGTGCGATGCAACATACGCTCATTGATGAACAGGTTTTCCTGTTCTGCCCTCCTTGGGCGTTTCCTCCCTAGACTCTGACCGCGTCGCACCAGCGATGCGGTCTTTTTTTTATTCGGCGGCGAGCCGCGCGCTTGTCTGGAAATCGCCCGCCAGCGCCGCCAACTGATGGATGAAAAGGTCAAGATCCCTTTTCAGGAGGTCGAACCCGGCGGTCAGGGTGATGTCGCGCTCGTCCATGTAGAGCCCGCGATTGATCTCCACCTGGACAGCATGCACGCCCTTGCTCGGGCAGCCATAATGTTCGGTGATGTGGCCGCCCGCGTAAGGCTTGTTATGTGCCACCTTGTAGCCCATCGCCGTCAGCAGCCCGATCACCGCCTCGCTGATCGCGCGGCCCGCCGCCCGGCCGAACCGGTCGCCGACGATGAAGTCGGGACGAAAAGGTTCCGTCGCGGAACGGATACTGGACGGCATCGAGTGGCAATCCACCAGCAGGGCAATGCCGTGACGGTCGCGCGCGCTCTCGACGAGTGTTCGCAGCGCCGCGTGATACGGCCGGTAGCACGTCTCGATGCGACGTCCGGCCTCCGCCAGGGGCAGCCTTCCGCGGTAGATTTCCACGCCTTCGGCAACAAGGCGCGGAATGACGCCCAGACCGCCGGTCACGCGCGGCGAGCGCGTGATCGCGTGCGCCGGAAGGCGCTCCTCAAACAGCCTCGGATCGAGCTCGTCGGCATCGCGGTTCACGTCGATATAGGCGCGCGGGAAGTGCGCGCACAGCAGGACCGCGCCCGCCGAAGGCGCCGCCGCGAACAGTTCGTCGACGAAAGCGTCCTCCGATCGGCGGATATCCTGTTGCGAAAGGGCGGTCTGCACCAGGAACCGGCTCGAATAGCGCCGGCCGCTATGGGGGGAATTGAACACCAGCGGCGTCGACGCCGTTTGCGCGCCGGCGACGCTGAAGCGCTCGTTGTTTTCGTCTTCGCCGATGGTGCGCACCGCGCCGAAGCTTCCCTGCCTGTCCCCGCCGAAAGTGCCAGCCTCGCAGCGCAATGACAAGCCGCCGCCATTCACCCGATATTTACCGCCTGTCGCGCATAAGGTAGTCATGGTTAACCGGCGCCGCCGGCGACCGCGTTGGGTATTTCCTGGGACGGGTGACATGAAGCGTATTCTTCTGGCCGAAGACGATGAGGACATGCGCCGCTTTCTCGTGCGCGCGCTCGAGAAGGCCGGCTATGACGTCTCCGATTTCGACAATGGCGCCAGCGCCTATGAAAGACTGCGCGAGGAGCCCTTCTCGCTGCTGCTGACCGACATCGTCATGCCGGAGATGGACGGCATCGAGCTGGCGCGCCGCGCGACCGAAATAGACCCCGATCTCAAGGTGATGTTCATCACCGGTTTCGCGGCGGTTGCGCTCAACCCCGATTCCAAGGCGCCCAAGGACGCCAAGGTGTTGTCCAAACCCTTCCATCTGAAGGATCTGGTCAACGAAGTGGAGAAGATGCTGGCAGCCTGAAACGGCCCGGCTTTCCGCTTGACGCCTCCGGGCGACTGTGATGTATGCGCGGCGCGAATGGGCGTGTAGCTCAGCGGGAGAGCACTACGTTGACATCGTAGGGGTCACAGGTTCAATCCCTGTCACGCCCACCATTCGCTTCAAGGACTTGGTTGCGATCCACAGGGCAACCGCAGATTTCTCGTTACGACAATCTCGGCGCTTTCGAAGCAAAGTCCTGTTCTTCCTATCAAAACAACAATTTGAATTGCCTTCGAGATGCCCCCCTTCGGCCCTTCGCCAAAGCTCTCACCGAACACACGCGGATGCGGCGGACGGGCCTTGGCGGCATAGGCCGATTTTGGCGATGATTTCGAACAGCGCACGACGATATGGAGCGTGCGGAACCCAAGTTCGCTCGGGAGCGCCGGATTCCGCGGAGCATTTCGGCAGCGGCCAATTTGCTATCGCTCAGCCTTTGCCGCCGAAAATGACTCTGACTGTCCGGACGAGGATGACGAAGTCAAGCCAGGGAGAAAAGTGCTTCAAGTAATAAAAGTCGTAACGCAGCTTTTCGACGGCCTCGGCTTGCGTCGATACGTGGCCCTGGTTGATTTGTGCCCAGCCGGTGATGCCGGGCAAGACAACGTGGCGGTAGTTGTAGAATCGGATCTTCGTACGAAACAATTCGACAAGATCGACGATCTCCGGCCTCGGACCGACCCAGCTCATTTCTCCCCTCAGGACGTTGAAGAACTGAGGCAATTCATCGATGCGATAGCGGCGCAGGAAGCGGCCGATCGGCGTCACCAATTCGGCGCTACCGCGATCGCGCGCCAATAGCTGTTTCGCCGAATTGCCGGCTGGCCCGCCGTGCGATTTGCTTTCCGGTTCCGGGCGCGGCTCAGTAATCATCGTGCGGAATTTCCAGATCGTGAACCAGCGACCTCGGTATCCCACCCGCCTCTGACTGTAGAATACGGGACGGCCCGAGGTGATGTACACTGCGGCTGCGACCATGATCACGATGCCCGCCAGAAGCGGCAACAACAGCAAGGTTGCCAGGAATTCGAACGCCAACTTGAAGTGCATGTAGGGTCGATAAGGCAGGATCGAACCGAACTGGTTTTCCGAAAGATAGTCGATGGAGATCTTGCCGGTGAACTGTTCCTCGACCTCCCTGAAATGGAAGATCGGATAGCTGTTCATGACTGACCGGACGAACAGACGCTGCCACTCAGGCGAATGGTGATGGTGGAGATCGCCCACCAGGCCGTCGACGGCGAAACCGCCGCAATGGCGCGTGAGCTCGGCCTCGAAACGGTCCGGGTGCTGTGTTTCCCCCAGCACAAGAGCCGGAAAATCGTCAGGAAGCCTGAACCACTGGGCCGGGATATTGCTGTCCTCAATATCGAACCGGCCGCCCGGAATCGCCGCAAAGCGGGGACGCCAGAACGCCCATCGCAACAAATGAAGCGCTCCCATCGTGGTCAACGATGCCAGAAACGCCACGACAACGACCTGCCGGCTCGATTCCAGACGCATGAGGAAAATGAGGATCGAAAACGCCGAGAACGTCGAGATAAGCGCCCACAGCGCATACAGTCCGCCGTCGGGAAGCAACGACGGACCCAGTCGCCGCTGGTAGATGCTCGCGACGACCGCGCAGACGCAGGACCCGACGAACGCGTTGAATTCGCCAGTGGTGAATTCGCCTCCCGCCGAGGCGACGGCGGAAGCCGCCGCACACACCGCCGCTACGAGCAACGCCTCGTAGAGGCCGGAATACCTGCTACTGAAAAACCACATCAACCCTGGTTCCGGCTAATGGCTGCCCGGGCCTGCAAACCCGATCCACTCGCAACTCCATGGCAGCCGAGACCGGATCGCAAAAACCGAGAGAACGCCGAGGCGTTTTGACGAATGGCACGACGGACTCCGATCACCCGACCTCGCAGAGCTTCAAGGGGATTTGGCAGAAAATAGCAATCGGCAATCGCAGGTTATCCTGCGGGCCGCCCGGGAGCCAACCACGTACCGTATCCGGGCGCAGACGAACGTGACTGCGCGTTTCGTCTTTCAATGTCCTGCAAACCTCGCGAAAAGCGTCGGCAACACCACGATCACGAGCATCGCGTCAGGTTTATCTGGTGGGCTCACGCGGCGTACACATTCAGCGTCTTGGCCGATCCGGCTTGTTCCAAAACCGCGCGCGCAGGTATATCGCAAGTGGCACTGCTTTGCACGGAACGAAAGTCGGGACCGCGCAGTTTGCCAAAATCAGCCAGAGCATGCTGGCGAATAGGTGAGTACGAGATTTGTGGCACCCATAAGTAACAGCCCATTTGGCATGGCCGGCCGGGGCGACACTCCGGCGGGCATCATGCGCCGAAACAATGCGATCTTCACGTTTCTCGCCTGTGTATTCTTTCCGTGGGTGGGGACAGTTCTGTCATTTCTCATCAGCGGCGCAGGCATTTGGGCCGTCGCCAGGATTTCGCTGAAGCATTTTCGGCTACAATTCGACCGACGCGCGTTGATCATAGCAACTTTGTTCGGCGTTTATTTTCTTTCCGGCCTCCTGCAGAGTATCATCCATTTCGATCCTGAAGAGATTTTCGAAACAGTCCTCAACCGGGTCCCCTATCTTTTTTTCCTTCCCCTTCTCTCGCGTTACAGTCTGTCACCACCTCTCCAGACACGTCACGCGCTCGAGAACGGAGCCCTTGTCGGTGGCGCCATCGCGGCGGGCTTTGCGCTGGTACATGTTTCGCACGGCTTCGCGCGTGCCGAAGCGTATAGCGGCAATCCCGGCCCCTACGCGGCCGGCAGCCTTGCCATCCTCATCATTTTCCTCAACGCCGCAGTCGAAAACACGGGGCGCCGGCATCAGCTGTTCGCCGGCGCCTTGATCCTGCCGCTCATTTCGCTGGCCGCCTCGGGCATGCGGACATACTGGCTGGTGGTGCCGATCGCGGCCGCCATGGCACTGTTTAATGGCCGCAATCCGGACCGGCGACTGGTCCTGGCAGCCGCAGTTCTCGCCATCATTCATGTCTCGGTGATGTGGATTGTTGCTGGCGGCGCAATCGAGCAACGCGTTTTGCTGCTGTTGGACGACTATCGCAATTCCGGTTTCAACCCCGATGCAACCACATCCCTCGGACAGCATCTGTCCGTATGGTCGTGCGCAATCCAGGCGATCGGTTCCGCCCCGATCTTCGGACTAGGTTCGACCGAAGGACACGCGTTCATGACGAGTTGCACCGCCAGTCTCCTCGGCACCAGTCTGAATTATTCGCACTACCACAATGTGATTCTCACCTCCGGCGTCTTCGGCGGGATCGTCGATATTGTCGCGACCCTTGCCATGGCCTTCGCGCCGTTCATCGCATCATTCATTCCCGCCACCGGGAGAGAAAGACGAAGCGGGATCTTCGTGCTCCGGGTAACGGCGCTGACCTGGCTGGTCATCGGTTTCGTGAACCTGTCCTACGGGCACGACATCATGGATGCCATCTACATCTTCATGACGGTGATCGGCGTCCATTTCTGCTTCACATCGCGGGACGCGAGAGCAGATGCATCGTCCGGTACGAGCGGACAATCGTCGGGCATCGACGCCGTTCCGACAGGTCCGGTCTGAGGCTCCGGTTCGGTCCGCGTCACCGAAACTCAGCGGCTGATGGCGACCCGGCCAGCGTCGTTGGAAAAGCTCGCGGACAAAGTCATGGGGCAGTCAATCGCAGGTATTCCAGCGGCGCCTACTGACGGCCATCAATAGCTTCGAAGAGCGGCGCCTGCCGATCCTTGGGCGACAGGATGACGCGGCTCGGCGATAGGGGCCAATCGATGCCGAACAACGGGTCGTCGAAGCGAACCGATTGGTCATGTGCGGGCGAGTAATAGGTATCTACCTTGTAGGCCACATGGGTGTCCGGTTCGAGAGTCAGGAAACCGTGCGCGAAGCCTGCCGGAACGAAGATCTGGTTGCCTTTTTCCGCTGTCAGCATGACGCCGACCCATTTGCCGAAGTCGGGGCTGTTCCGTCTGATGTCAACCGCAACGTCGAATACCGAACCGGCCAGCACGCGAACGAGTTTGGCCTGTGCCATCGGCACTCTCTGGAAGTGGAGGCCGCGCAAGGTCCCCGCCAGGGCGGAATAGGAATGGTTGTCCTGAACGAAGTTCTCAACGATTCCGGCTTCGACGAACCGCGCGCGATGATAGGTCTCGCTGAAGAATCCGCGCTCGTCGCCGAACCGCCGGGGCACGACCTCGAAGACCCGATCCAGGCCAAGACCAATGATTTCCAGCGTCATTCTTCGTACCCTGCAACGCGCCGCAGATAGGCCGCATATTCGGACTTGCCGAGCTTGTCCGCCCGTTCGACGAGCATTTGCCGAGTCATCAGACCCATGTTGAATGCCACCTCCTCGGGGCACATGATCTTGATGCCTTGGCGGTGTTCGAGCGTTCGAACGAAGGCGGACGCCTCGTGCAGGCTGTCAAAGGTGCCCGTATCGAGCCAGGCGAAACCCCTGCCGAGTTGCTCGGCGACCAGGTCGCCTCTTTCGAGATAGCGTGCGTTCACATCCGTAATCTCGAGTTCGCCCCGTGCCGACGGGCGGATTCTGGTAGCAATGTCCAGGACATCATTGTCGTAAAAGTAGAGGCCCGTGACCGCCCATCGCGATTTCGGTTTGACGGGCTTCTCCTCGATAGACAGCACCTTGCCGGTCGCGGGGTCGAATTCGACGACGCCGTAGGCCCTTGGATCTTTCACTTGATAGCCGAAGATCGTGGCGCCTTTCTCGCGCTCGCGCGCACGTCGCAGCAAGCCGGTCAATCCGCTGCCGTAGAAGATATTGTCGCCCAACACGAGGGCGACACTATCGCTGCCTACGAAATCGCGCCCGATCTTGAACGCTTCCGCGATTCCGTTCGGCTGCGCTTGCTCGGCGTAGGTGAAACGAAGCCCCATCTCCGACCCGTCACCGAGTAACTGTTTGAATCCGTCGAGATGACCAGGAGTGGAAATAATAAGAATTTCAATGACACCGGCGAGTATAAGGATACTTAGAGGATAATATATCATTGGCTTGTCGTAGATCGGAAGCATTTGCTTCGAATTCGCAAGCGTCAACGGATAAAGCCTTGTTCCACTCCCGCCAGCAAGAATTATACCTTTCATAATATACAATACTCCTGATCATTACACTCCATCGCTCGATGAAGCGGGCGGTTTAATTGATACCAACCGCGTAGCCATGAACGAAAACGGCGGGTGTTGGGTTGGTTGTACCTCTGATTGCGTTTTGGCCATCACTGACCTACCAGTGCCCGGCAAACGCCTTTCCGGCAAAGTGGGAATACGGTTCAAAGGTACCGCGCGAGCGACTGCAGAACAATATCGAGTGTCGTCCGACCCATGGGAAAAGAATTCGCCATTCTGCTTGCCACCTTCAACGGCGCACGGTTCCTGGCTGAGCAGTTGGAAAGCCTGGCGCGACAGACCGAAGGTCGTATCGACATCCTGATGCGTGACCAGGGATCCACGGACCTAACGTTGGATCTGGCCCGCGAATATGCAGCGCGATGGCCCAAGGGCGAATTCCGGATCCTCCAGGCCGCTCCCGACGATGACACCCCGCCGACCTTGGGCTCGTTCAGCCGCGCCGGGGAGAACTTTCGCAATCTCATCCAACTCGCCGACACCGACCACGATTACTACGCCTTCTGCGACCAGGACGATCTATGGGAACCCGACAAGCTCGAGGCGGCGCGCCTTTGGCTAGACCGGCAGCACATCGATGTTCCGGCCCTTCACTGTTCGCGGACGATGATCGTTGACGAAAGCGGCAGCCCCCGCGGCATGTCCCCGCTGTTTCGCCGGCCCCCAAGCTTCGCCAACGCAATTGTGCAAAACATCGCCGGCGGCAACACGATGGTCTTCAACCGGGCCGCGTTGAAGATGCTCAAGCATTCGATGGCACAGCCTTTGGTCATTCACGACTGGTGGACCTATATCGTCGTAACGGGGGTGGGAGGCGCGGTGTATTATTCAGCCGAGGCGAAGACCCGATACCGGCAGCATCCGGACAATCTGATCGGGGAAAACATGTCGATCTCCGCCAGATGGAGCCGCCTGCGCCTGGTCTTGTCGAGCCGTTTTGCAGAATGGAACGACGTGAACCGCCGATGCCTCGCCAATATCGAAGCCGAACTGACGCCTGACGCGAGAGACGTGCTCAGGCACTTCGATCGTGCGCGCAGCGCCGGAGGTATTGGCGGCGTGCGGGAGCTCGCTCGATCGACCATTCATCGGCAATCACGGCTCGGCCAGGCGAGCCTGTACCTTGCCTGCCTGCTGAAGTTGATGTGATGCAGTGCGCTGGATCGGTCCTTGCTATGGGATTTCGCCGGCGTGGACACCACTTGCGGTTCGAAATAGGGTGTCGCGCGGCCGGTGCCTGCCTTGCCAGACGTGAGCACCACCCGGGATGGCCCGACCGCCATGCCGGAACGCTGGCCCGATAGGGGCCAGCCCAAACCGGAGCGAAAGGGCGGACCATGAATATCCTGGTAACGGGTGGTGCCGGTTTCATCGGCTCAGCTGTTTGCCGCCACCTGATCGCTGCCGGCGACAGGGTGGTCAATGTCGACGCGCTGACCTACGCGGCCACTCTCGGTTCCCTGAAGTCCATCGAAAGCCACGCCAACTACCGGTTTGAGCACGGCGACATCCGAGACGGGGATCGGATGCTGGAGCTCATGCGGGAACGCGAGATCGACGCGGTGATGCACCTGGCGGCCGAAAGCCACGTCGACCGCTCCATCGACGGCCCAGGAGCGTTCGTCGACACGAATGTCGTGGGCACATTCCGGCTGCTGCATGCAGCCCTGCAGTACTGGAGTGGCCTCGATCGTGCGAGGAAAGCGGCGTTCCGTTTCCATCACATCTCGACCGACGAGGTTTTCGGCGACCTGCCGTACGATTCCGGCAAATTCACCGAGGAAACGCCTTACGCGCCGTCCTCGCCCTATTCGGCGTCCAAGGCGGCGGCAGATCATCTGGCGAGGGCCTGGCACGAAACCTACGGCCTGCCCGTGGTGGTATCGAACTGTTTGTACAGAAACGGTATTCACCTGACATTGCCGCGTTTGGAGCAGGCGTCAGGCGGCGCGGTTTTCGGTTTGCATTGAAGCCTGTTTCGGTCTGGTTGTCAGCGTCTCTCCTCGTGGTTTCGGCGGGGTTTTCGCTGGG